>Ga0307508_10000669_pt1 | contig 41265 bp, 34 predicted proteins | sample 9_EM_MG_FD_203089 | JGI IMG/M metagenome (GOLD analysis project Ga0307508, IMG submission 203089) | Populus trichocarpa ectomycorrhiza microbial communities from riparian zone in the Pacific Northwest, United States - 9_EM | ecosystem: Host-associated > Plants > Roots > Unclassified | place... | reverse complement strand
GAGGTAGGCGCGAATTGACCCCTGGTATTTGAGCTGGCCTAGTTTCAGCTGGGCGTCGGCCGCCTCGCGTTCGTTGTGATATTCCGCCCGGATGGCCGCTGAGTAGTTTGCCCACGTATCGTTTTCCTGCAGCTCTCGGTACCGATGTAGGTGCCATACCAGGGCCGTGTCCGTCAGGAGGGTTCCGACCCAAGCGATTTTCTGCCGGTCGGTGGTGTCCGGGTAGAATCCTAAGTACATTGTGACGGAGTCCCACCACTGGTTAAACGTGGTTGGGCTTTTCCCATCGAATTTTTCGGGGTTTTCCATCTTCAGCCGGGACGTGTTCATTCTTGCTTCGACCGTGGGTTGTTCCAGCTGTCTGGCCCTGTGTACTCCTTCCGCTACCAACCGCACCAATTCTTGGGTGGTGATCGTAGGTGTCGGGTTCCTAGGCGGCGAAGGGGAGCGGTGGGGACGGAGAGGCGGACGGGGTGGCTCAGACGGTGGGCCCGAAGGTGGTCCCACGGATGATCCGGGGGGTGTTGAGGGGGGATTCCATCCTTGCCTGTCCGTGGCCTCAAGCGTCGGTGGCCTTGGAGGGATGTGGCCTCGAAGTTCCGACAGTCGCCGCCTCATTTCCGGCGTTGGGGGTAACGCTGGGGGTCTCTGCCGTCGGGTAGGTGGTCCCGGGTTTAAGCGCAGTGGGCTTCCCAGTGCTGGTGGGGAATGTGCTGAGGGGGCGCTGGTGCTGGTCTGTCGGGCCGGACTCCTCCATGTTGGGGGTGCCGGTGGCGTCGTGGGTAGTGGGATTCTTGCTGCAATGCGCTGGATCTCTGTCCTTGCTTCCCGAAGTTGGTCTTCCAGGGAGGCCACCCGGCTTTGGTGGTCTGCGGCCCATAGCTCCACGTTTCCCTGAAAGCTGGCCAGGTGTTGATTGCGGGCCGCGTTAGCTTCTGCCAAAAAGGATAGGGCGTCGTTTACCCGGGCCAACTGGGTGGCCTGGCATATTTGCCGTTCGTTGGCCTCCTGGGTGTGCTCGAGGATGGCCTGCCAGATATTGCTGGCAAGGGATTGGTACACGTTCGCGGCATTTGACAGTTCGCTGCGTATCCATTCTTCGGCTATTTTTTCGTTAGCGTTGACTCGGTCATATACGTACCTAGTGCCTTCCGCCAAAGTTTGGTAGGCCCGCTCAATTTCCTGCGTTCGTTGGTCGGTTCTGTCGTATGCACTACCACATAGCTTCGTGAGTCGCTGGAGGTCGCTCTCGGCCTGTCGTTGTTGGTTTACCAAGGTTCTGACCCAGACCGCGGGGTTGGCGAGTTCCACTGCCTGTTCCGGATTTGGTGTCCCGCTGGTAATTTGGAGCAGGTCTCGCGGGGCCTCGAGCCGGAGCATGTTGAAGTCGGTAGACGTCATCTCGTGGGTTTAGTATAGGTCCAGGAAGTGTCCCGTATAGATAGTTTCGTCGTCTTGGAACTCGTAGTCGCAAATTTCCCGGAATTCGTATCCGTCGAGATCAGCGCTTAGATTGTTAAGCGCGCAGTTGAACCAGTACTGAGTGTACCAGTTTTCGGGGGTGCACACGATTGCTTCGGAGGGTATTGTTCCGTCGATTTCTTCGTTCCACTTTTCGTAGCTTGAGATCTCGCTGTCGATTGAGGAGAAGGTATAGTCGAGTGAGTACTGGGATGTGGGTTCGAGTATGTGGGAAAGCTCGGTCAGGTAAAAGTGGTCGTTTTCGAACGAGGGCATGTGTTGCTGAATTTCTTATGTAGGGTGATTTGAGATCAAGATTATAGTGTGACACTGGGGTTATCTCGAAACCGGAGTGTGGTGGTATCAAAAAGGGTAATCAGGCTACTTTCGATAATTCACAACAGAATAATCTTAGATCTTGTGCGTGGGTTCGGTGGTAGTGCTGGTGAGGATGTTCGTGCTGATTTTCTTTCCTTCGGGTCGAGAAATCATCTCTTTTATCGGCGAGCGCGCAAGTGAGAAGGGGTGATCCGGACCGCTCTTTCTCTCAAGGTATCTGCGTACCTTCGGAGAGAAGCGGGTGGGAGAGTACGATCCAGTAGCATTGCGCGAGCCTTTGCATTGTGGGTCTGAATCATCCTTTCGGAGACCCCAATTTTATGCTGCGTGTGTGGTGGTGATGGCTCAAAGGTAATACCGTATTCTGTAAGGATTGATCGAAATACTTCGTTGTCGTATTCTCCTTTGCCATTGTCGCACTGGAACCGAGTGATACGATGCTTTAGTTGTAGCTCGAAAAGATTTTTGAAGTCTCTGAATAATGTGCACACTTCCGATGATGACTTTGAGCGTAGGAAGCATACTGTCACGAATCTGGCGTGACAGGCTCGGCGTCGCCACGGGCGCCGCCCTCATGCTGGTCAACCTGTGGCTGTTCCTCATCTGTGCCACCGATGTCGTTGTCCTACACATCTAGGCACCTCATCCTGGTCCCTCCGACAGCGCTCCGGCTGCAATGTCCCACAAAACCCTGACGTGGTCGCCGGCCACCCAGGATCCGTTTCCTTTTCGTATATGTCTGCCTTGCAAACTCACCGTGTGCTTATTACTTGCATCTCTCCTTGTCCTTGTCACATTTCCAGTTTTGTATGCTTTCCTTGTCGCTTCCTTACTGTTTCTGTGTCTACCTCGCTCTGCCTTGTATTATGTTTATTGATTATCATGCAGTGCTTGTCATGTCCTCACTGTTTGTGTGTCTGCCTTACTATACTTGCGCTTCCCCTTCTCCTTATCAGGTTTCCGGTTGTATGCTTTCCTTGTTGCTTCCATACTGTTGAGTGTCTGCCTTGCGTTAGTCTGTTTCGGGGCGAAGGGGGTGAGAGTAGAGTACGATCGTGTGTTTTTTTGGGGCATGGCGATTGAGTCATAAAGGGGCTATTTTGTGTTGGTCTTGCGGGCGAGACTGTGATGTCCACAGTGGAGGAAAAGGTATAAAGGTAGGGACGCAGTAGCTAGTCTGGAGATTCTTCTCCACGCAATCTATTATCTTTCTCCACAGACCTCTCTTTCTACCTCTGTGACCCGGCACTACGACCACCACCTGTAAGAACTAGTAAGAGGAAAAGGGCAAAGCAGGATACCGCCACAGCGAAGCCAAATACCGCAACGATACCACGCAGGGCATGACGAGATAAGGGCGACGCAGGATACCGCCACAGCGAAGCCGAATACCGCAACGATACTACGCCGGGCATGAAGAAAGAAGGCAAAGCAGGATACCGCCACAGCAAAGCCGAATACCGCAACGATACCACACCGGGCGTGAATGGATACGGGTGAAGTAGGATACCGCCACAGCGAAGCGGAATACAGCAACAAGATTACCCTACGTCGCCTGTCGAACAGCACAGACTAGGGAGTCAGGATCGTGACACTAGATTGCGTCCCCAATCGACACCTGACGTAGCAAGGTAACACCCATAGTGGAGTCCTGCAATGAAGACTCCAAGGATCCCCTCAACCTCCGAGAATTCAGGGAAGTCCCTGACGACCAGCGAGCCCCAAGCCCTGTGACACCACAACCACAATCAAGACCACAGACACCCGAGTCACCAGGTGAGTTCTTCTCTTTTTGTGGGGTAACTTGTTGTGTTGTTACCGTGACTGTAGTCCTCCTCCCCTACAGCCCTCCCAGCCACCAGATCAGGACATCACTCTGTAATCCGTCGAAATGGCTGGGCCCTGAGAGTAGGCTGGTGCGTACTCCTACTGTCGTGTCTTTTCCTCCGTCCCGGACGTAGTGCCCCAATCCAATACCCATGTTCCAAGATCGTAGCTCAGCGAAACTGGGAGGCCCCTGGGCTGAACCGGCTTCCAGAGAGGGACCTGCCTGATTAAGCACTACGGGCCGCAAAGTGTGTTCAAGGAGTGGCCGCGCCTTCGGGACTGTCTTCCCCTGCAGCGCTTTTCCGCTGTCTTTTGGTCGGGTCTTGGATTGGTGAGGTCCCATACGCTTGGGGTCTTTTGCCCGAGAAGCGGATCTTTTTCCTTCCGGGGTCGATCCTCGTTTCGGACTTCAATTCCAGGGTCATCTCGATCCGGACTCTTTCTCTTGCGGGGAGAGCGTATGGTGCCCCTTGTGCTGGAAACCGGAGTCCAGGTAGAGGCCTCCTGTCGGCGTGCTGAGGAGTGTCTGCGCTATCGGGGGCGGGGTGCATCTGCGGTCCGGTTTCGAGTCGCCAGTTCCTTATTCCGAAAGTTGGTTATCCCATCTAGACGCCGGTGAGCCGGTAGTCTCTTGGTGCATATGGGTTCTGTTGGTGAAATTCTCGGAGCTTCTCCAGACCACCTACCGAAAAGTTGTCGAATGGTTCTTCCGTCCAGTCCTTACGTTCTGGATAGTCAAGCCATTTGAACAGGTATAGGATTCACTTGTTATTTCCTCGGCCGCGCTCAACCGAAGACATAACTTCCTCCACATCGTATTCTTCCGACTGTTCAATGTCGTCCGCTTCTCGCAGCACCTTTGAGGAATCCGAGGGTACTCAATGTTCACTGGTTCGGTAGCGTTCGATCAGTGAGAAGTGGAAGACGTTGTGGACCTTCCATTTGCAGGGAAGCACGAGGCGTATCGTGAGTGGAGAGATGATTTTCTCGATTTGGAAGGGACCATGATTCCTGTGGTCCAGCTTCTTCGAGGGACAGCGTGTTTTGATGTTGCGGCTGTTGAGCATTACCAGGTCTCCTACCTGGTATGCTGGGGGGTTTTTCTGGATTGGGTCGGTGTACCGGCGTATTCGTTCTTGTGCTTCTTCCAGTCCTTTCCAGGCCTCGTCGTGTACGGCATGCATCCAATGCACGTAGACCTTGCTGGCTGGGTTGAGGGGTTCTGTTGACACCGGGTTCATAGCCACCGGATGGAAGCCATAGTTAGCGTAGAATGGAGACATACCGTTTCCTATGGTGACCGAGTTGTTGTAGGCAAACTCGGCCATTGGCAACAGGCACCTCCAGTCATCCTGTTCCTTGCCTACAAAAGCCCGGAGGTAGCCTTCAATGGTTTGGTTGAGCCGTTATCTCTGTGCGTCGGTCTGCAGGTGGAATACCATAGACATTCGGGGTCATATTCTGGAGAGCTGCAAAAACTCCTTCCATGTTTCAGACGTGAACTGGGAGTCCCGGTCTGAGACGATGTCAGTGGGGAGTCCATGGAACTACAATATTTCCTGAGTGAATGCAACCGCTAGGTCGGCTGCCGTTTTTTCTTCCTTCTTTAGTGGGAGGAAGTGTGCCATCTTGGTGAATCGGTCGATGATTACCCAAAGTTGGTCGTATCCTTCTGAAAGAGGCAGCTCCATGATGAAATCCATTGCTATTGGTTGCCAAGGGGTGTAAGAGAGTTCCAGCGGCGAGGACAGTCCGTATGGTTGATGCCGAGAAGTCTTATTCTGCTGGCATTCCAGGCAACTCTGAACAAAGTCGATTATTCGTTCGTTCATTTTGGGCCACCAGAAATTCTGTCTTATGAGCTCAATTGTTTTGTCCTGTCCCATGTGTCCGGCTATCCTTGTGTCATGTTCGGATTCCAGGATTTTTTGTACCAGTCCTTCTGGCACCTAGAGCATACCCTTCCTGTAGAGTAGCTCGTCCCATAATTCCCATATACGCCTGGCCTTTCGGTCCATCCGCTGCTCCTTGTTCGGGAGAGCTGCTTCCTGTTCGACCTCGCCTCTTGTTTTCTCCTATGCCCGATCCTTCCTTCCATATTCCCGCACTTTTTCCCCAAACTCTTTACTCCATTTCTTTGATGGGAGTGAGAGGAGTCGGGCTGACGAGCAGATGAATGACCAGCCCTGTCGGTTTGGCTCCGCTAGGTGGGTTTCCTGCAAATCCATTGTTATTGGCTGGTTTTCCACCCCCCCCTTCTCCAGGCGGTACTCCGAACGCCTTGATAGTGCATCTCGTTTCTGGTTTTGGGAGCCGGGGCTGTAATAGATCCGGAAGTCGACACCTGCCAGTTCTTGTACCCATCTCGCCTGTCTTCGGTTTAGCACCTTCGTGGTAGTGAAATATTCCAGGTTCTGATGGTCCAAGAACACTTGAATCTGGTGCTTTGCTCCCTCACAGTACCAGCACCAATGTTTGAAGGCATCGACTATTGCTAGCAGTTCCTTGTCGTGGATTTTGTAGTTGATTTCAGCAGGTTGGAACTTCCTAGAGTGGAAGGGTATTGGGTGCAGTCTTCCCTCATGGTCCTGTTACGACAGTACGGCTCCTATGGCAAAGTCAGATGCATCTGTTTTGATCAGCACTGGTCGTTCGGTGTCGAAATGAGCCAATATGGATGCCATGGTGAACCTCTGTTTTAGTTCTTGGAAGGCTGCTTCCGCTTCGGGGTTCCATTTCCATTCCTTCCCGCCTTTCTCGATTAATTCTGTCAATGGCCTGGCTACCGGTGAGTAGTCTTGGATGAACCGTTGGTAGAAGTTAGCAAAGCTGAGGAAGGATTGGACTTCTGTGAGGGACTTGGGTGTTTCCCACTCCAGAACCACTTTCACTTTTCCTTGTGCCATCTCAATACCTTTTCGTCCAATCACGTATCCCAGGAATTCCACTTCCTGTGTTCTCCATATGCATTTCTCCGGTGATACTGCGAGGCTGTTTTCCTGCAGTCTTCGTAGTACCTCTTTGACTAGGTCGTCATGTTCCTGCCTTGTTTTCCCGTAGACGCGAATATCGTCCATGTACACTGGAATCCCTATGTTGAGTACATCGGAGAGGATGTGGTTCATCATATCCTGGAAGGTGGACGGGGCATTGGTCAATCCGAACGGCATTACCTTGAACTCGAATAGGCTGTATCTAGTTCGGAATGCAGTTTTCCATTCGTCTCCTTCGCCGATCCTAATGAGGTTGAACCCGTTCTTGAGGTCCATCTTGGTGAACAACTGGGTGCCCTGTACTTGGTCCTGTAACTCTTGCATGAGCAGCAAAGGGTACCAGTTGGGGATCGTTATTTTGTTGAGCCCTCGGTAATTGACACATAGCCGCAACCCTCTTCCATTTGGCTTTGGTACGAATAGGATTGGTGAGCCTGCTGGAGAGGTGGAACGCTGGATTTTTCCCGTCCTTTCCATTTCCTTGAGCCATTCCCGGAGTGCTTGCAGCTCGGTTTCAGACAGCGGGTATATGGGTCCCCAAGGGGTCACGCTTCCTTCTTTTAAGTCAATTTTGCAGTCGTACGGCCTATGATCGGGTAGGGCTTCCGCTGCTTCTTTACCCATTATATCCAGGTACTGCCGGAATTCTGCTGGGACCAGTTGTAATGGGTCCTCATTCGAGGCCGCACAGACGTATCCCACAACGCGGGCGTCTTTGTCCGTACACACGGTTTCACCCCATGATAGCTCGAAGTCTGCGGTCTCGAATTTGGTGCATTTGTTGTGGCATTTTTGGCAGTCAAAGCGGATTTCAGGGTCTTGCCAAACACCCTGAGGGGGGTGTTCCACACTCCACCAGAATGGAAGGAACGTATCGATCTCGGCTTCCATTGGTGATACGTCGAAGATTTCCTTGGAGTAGTGGCGGCGGTGCTGTAGAAGCAGGGGGTCGGTATAGTGGCTCCCAGCTTCCTTCACCTGTTTTCCTTCGAAATTTTCGATGACTCTCTTTTCCCGATGTTCTCGGAGTGGAAGTTTTAGCAGTGCCGCTGTTTCCTGATTAATTAGCACTACCGAACACCCTGTGTCCAGTAGCACCTTGATCTTATGTTGTTTCCTGCCCTGGTGGAGTATCATCCATATTATTGGTCGGGTGCCGCTGAGGGGTCCTTTTCTTCATTTCTCCGGGGTTCCAGCACTTGGTTCTTCGGCTTTTTGTTTTTGAGATGTCCCTCCAACTGTTGCCCAGGCCGGCGCTGGCAGCTTCAGCGGACCTTCTAAAAATCCAATTCTCCACTGCTATCGGGCCACAGTAGGAAGGCCTGAGGGTCCTCCAGTTCCGTGGTCTCGACCGCCGCGACCTTCTGTTGTTTTGGCACTGAGTCATCCTCCGGTTCTTCCGAGCGCTTTCTTTTCTCCCTAACTGCTGCTGTGGCCTTCCAGAGAGCTTTTGAGAGGGTCGTGTCTCGTCTGGTGGTGTGGGCAAAACATTCATAGGTGCAGTGGAATTTCTGTCCGCAACACCCGCAGCTTTCTGGGCTCCTGAAGTATTCCTCGTGTTCCTGCGTGGCTACTCCTTTTAATGCCTCCTCCTTTGTTGCCCATCTGCCCGGTTGCCCCCACGGGCTCTTTCGTTCCGAGTTGTTCGCAGGCCTTGGTTGCTGCGTGTCCTTTTTCGGGTGTCCAGGGTCCTTTTTTCCTCCCTTTTTGTCGTCTGTACAGGTCGGCCGCATAGTTTCACGCGCTTTTTCCAGCACCTTCATTCTTTCCACCTGTAGGCCAGCTTGGTATGTGGCCTGGAGAAAGCCTTCGTCATCTGCAAACTCCTCAAGGTAGTGGGCGAACCACATTCTCAAAATTTCGGTGGTCATTGCGAGGTCAATTTTTTCCCTTAGGGCTTCCCCCGTGGCTCGCGTGAAGATGTTAAGTGCGCGGAACTCTGTTAGATAGGTTCGGATCGACCCTTGGTATTGGAGCTGCCCCAATTTGAGCTGAGCATCCGCTGCTTCTCCCTCATTCCGATATTCTGCCCTAATGGCTGCAGAGTAGTTGACCCATGTGTCGTTGTCGCGCAACTCTCGGTACCGATGGAGGTGCCAGACCAGGGCCGTATCGGTTAAGAACGTTCTGATCCAGGTGATTTTTTGTCTGTCGACCGTCTCCAGGTAGAACCCTAGGTACATGGTCACCAATTCCCACCATTGGTTGAAGGTTGTTATGCTTTTCCCGTCAAATTTTGCCGGATTCTCTATTTTTAAGCTTGAGGTCCGAATTCGCACCTCGTCCACTGGCCGTCCCGGGGCTTGTGCCGCCGGGATTCTGGCTTCCACCAATCTTGCTATATCTTCCGGCGTGAGCATAGTTGCCAGTTGTGCTCCTGTTGGCTCTCTTGCCCCAGGTGGAGACCTTCCTGTTGGAAGATTCTGCACGTATAAGTCGTTGTCGCTTTCGCTGAGCAGTGGCGAGGGCGAGGGGAACATGGCCTGTTGTCCTGGCCTTGGTGGAGAGCCTCCTCCTCTTCCTCCCGCGCCTCCGGCGGCTGGTAGCGGTGGGAGCAGTGGTTCCGGTGGCGGGCTTGAAGGTGGGATTGCTGATCATCTTAGCCTTCGAGTGGGTGGCACGGGGGCGAGTCAGATGGGGCTTTGGAGGGCTGGTCCCACTGGTAGCGGTGTGGTGCAGCGGGTGCTGATGGAGCACTGGTACTGGGGGGTCTGGCCGGACTGCGCCAGAGCTGTAGCAGTTTAGGGGATGGGGTTCTTGGTCTCGGGGAACCTGGGAGAGGTATCCAGGTGGCGATTCGCCGAATCTCGTCTCTTGCTCGCCGTAGTTCTTCTTCCACTTTCTTCATTTTCATCTGGTGGTCCGCTGCCCACAGTTCCACATTCCCCTGGAAGGTGGCCAGATGCTGGCTTCAGGCGGTGTTGGCCTCGTTCAGGAAGGCAAGGGCGTCGTTTACCCTAGTGAGTTGGGTAGCCTGGCATATCTGCCTCTGGTTGTCTTCGCTGGTTTGTTCCGGGATGACTTGCCAGACATTGTACCAGAGTGTTTGGTAGGTGTTGGCTGCGTTTGTCAGCTTGCTGCATACCCATGCTTCTGCGATTTCTTCGTTAGCGTTTACTCAGTCATATACGTACCTGGTACCCTGCGCCAATGTTTGATAGGCTTTTTCGATCTGCTGCATTCGTTGATCGGTTCTGTCGATCATGTTGCTGCACAGCTGGGTAAGCTGCCACAAGTCCTTTTCGGCTTGTTGCTGCTGACGCGCCATGGTCCGGACCCAGACCGCAGGGTTGGCTACTTCTATCACCTGTTCCGGTGCTGGGGTCCCATCTGTGATTTGGAGCAGCTCCTGGGGGGCTTCTAGGCGGAGCATGTTGAAGTCGGAAGAGGTAGACATTTTTCTAGTATAGGTCCCAAGGGTGCCCTGTGTAGATAGTTTCGTTGTCTTCGGAAATATATTCGCAGATTACTCAGAATTCTTATCCGTCCAGGTCAGCGCACAAATTATTGATTGCCCAGTTGGACCAGTACTGAGTGTACCAGTTTTCGGGGGTGCAATTGATTTGTGTAGTCGATGGGATTGGTCCATCAAAGAATTCTTCCCACTGTTCTTACTTTGAAATTTCGCTGTCGATCGAAGCGAACGTGTAGTCGAGCGAGTATTGGGAAGTCAGTTCGAATATACTCAAAAGTTCAAGGAGGTACTTGTGATCTTCTTCGAAGGAGGGCATGTGCTGGTCTCCTTTTGTGAAAGTAGGGTGATTTTGGATCAAAGATTATAGTGTGACATTGGGGTTGTATCATAACCGGAGTGTGGAGAAAATCAAAGGTAATCAGGCTACTTTCGATAATTCACAGCGGAATAATCTTAGATCTTGTGTGTGGGTTTTTGGTGGTAGTGTTCATGAAGGTGTTCGTGCTGATGTTTCTTTTCCCAAGACGAGAAAAGTCAGCATATATAGGTACGAGACGGGGTGACATCTGTTGACTCAGGCTAACTATTCCTCCAAGGACGGTGGGACCCCCACCGGGGTGTGGGCTCACCTTGGGTTCTCATTGGTCCTGGTCGGTGTTGCGATAAGGTGAGATCCAGGGGTCCGGTTGGCACCACAGAATTCCCTCAGTTCTGGACTGAGTTCTATCCTGCAGCCCAGTAGTGTCTGGAGTTCGGTTTGTTATGACAAACGAGCTCTCTGGGGAGTCTCATCCTAAATTCCTTCCTGTCACACTCCGGTTTGCCGTGGCCCCTCTCTCCAGAGTTAATCCTTACGACCGGTTCTCGGCTGTAACCTTTAACCCCGTCTTATCTCCCACTTAGACTCTCTAAGACCTGTCCTTTATGGATAGCTAGCTACTGGTATGCCTCTTCTCTCCCTTAGTAGGTACCTTCCCAAGGTATGTATCTGCCCGTGACATTTTCCATGTGTAACAGTCTGGTTGTAAGCACCCCGCTCACCCGCATGAAACCTCATCTCCCCTTATCGTCAGACCGACCAGGATGAGTAGCTTCGGGCTCCGGCCCGCACCCAGGAGGGTCTGGTGTGTGAGCATATTCCTTACCCTATCTTACCCGTGAGGCAGTCGTCGCCTGAGCCATTTGGCAGACGCCGAAGCATCAGACTATCCGCGGAACTGGACCGATACGATACGAGTGAGCCACCGGGCAAGCCACTGGGCCCGTCTCGAACCGAAACGATATATGCAAGTCCTCTGGCACACCGCCGGGCATGTGTCACACCATCCACCGAAGCACAGATACGCCAAAGCACCGCAAGCGGGATGACAGTTGATCGTGAAGGAGACGGAAGGATACGTGAGGAGCTTTAGAGTCTAGGCGGGAGATAAGGAACAGAGTTTAGCTTACGGCCAAGACTGGCTGTACGAATTCTAAAACTCTGGGAAGATTAGCAAAGGAGCGGTGCTGCCGGACTTGGGCCGATTCCCCGCCAGATGAGGCCACGTCACCCCCAAAAGGTACACGGAAGAGAGTCTGGTTGTAAGCACCCCGCTCACCTGCATGAAACCTCATCTCCCCTTATCGTCAGACCGACCAGGACGAGTAACTTCGGGCCCTGGCCCGCACCCAGGAGGGTCTGGTGTGTGAGTGTATCCCTTTCCTTATCTTACCTGTGAGGCAGTTGTCGCACGAGCTACTTGGCAGTCACTGAAGCAATACGAGCGAGCCATCGGGCAGGACGCCGGGCCCGTCTCCAATCGAACCATCCAGCGAAGCGCCGCGAGTGAGCTGTCAGGCAAAACGCCAGGCCCATGTCGAACCGAGCGCATCGCCGCTGGAGCTGCCGGATGCACCGCGCCGTCTACCGAGTGAGCTGTTGCCGCGGAGCAGAGTACGATCCGGTGCTCAAGCCGCAGCCAGCGGGCCCTGCAGATATCGAACAGAACCCCTTAGATTATTCGCTGTGAATCCCCTAACGGTGGGCGAACTTGGAAGAAAGGTCGTTGGGGAAGTTATTCTTGTATAATAATTGAACGCCAGTGAAGACCACATGCGCCCCATCTCCTTTGTGACTATCGAGAAACCTGACTAGTTCGATATTACCGTCACTCTGACGTTGACCGAACGTCCCATTGTCACACTGAGCCCCGACACAGCCGCACCCATCAGCACTACCCTCCAGGATGAACAAATCCGCCTCCTAGGAGAGATCATTACTACCATACATCAAACCGTCACCCAGGAGGCTTGCCACAACCATGGGATCCAGCGCCTCCTAACCAAAACCATGCGTGACCAGCATGCAGCAGACCAACACCAACTCCAGACAATGGCCCACACCCTGGCTGAGATCATCACCGAACAACAGTGACTGAATCAAAAACAAATCCAAGCCCAGCAGCAGGCCAACCACCCTGTCCAAATCTACTGCCGCCCACTCGCTCTCAACCGACCTGACCTCGCCGGAGCTTCGGTCTGGACAGGGGACGTACTGTCACAAATCTGGCACAACAGGCTCAGCATCACCACGGGCGCGGCCCTCACGCTGGTCACCCTGTGGCTGTTCCTCATCTCTGCTGCCGCCGTCGTTGTCCTACGCGCCTAGGCGCCTCATCCTGGTCCCTCCGACAGTGCTCCGGCAGCAATGTCCCACAAAACCCTGACCTGGTCACCGGACGCCCAGGATCCGTTTCCTTTTTGTATGTGTCTGCCTTGCGAACTCACCTTGTGCTTATTACTTGCGTCTCTCCTTCTCCTTGTCACGTTTCTGGTTTTATATGCTTTCCTTGTTGCTTCCTTACTGTTTCCGTGTCTGCCTCGCTGTCAAGATCCTGCCTCGCTAGCCCATGCTGCTCGACAGGTAACGTAGTCTTGGTCGCCACTTGGCAGTATTCGGCTGCACTGTGGCGGTATCTGGCCTTGCCCTAATCTCTTCATGCCCGGCGGGGTATCGTTGCTGTATTCGACTTCGCTGTGGCGGTATTCGGCTTCGCCCTAATCACTTCACGCCCGGCATGGTATCGTTACGGTATTCGGCTTCGCTGTGGTGGTATTCGTCTTCGCCCTAATCTCTTCACGCCCGGCATAGTATCGTTGGGGTATTCGGCTTCGCGGTGGTGGTATTCGGCTTGGCTGCGGCGGTATTTGGATTTGCCCTAATATCTTCATGCTCGGCGTGGTATCGTTGCGGTATTCGGCTTCGCCCTAATCTCTTCACGCCCGGCGTGGTATCGTTGCGGTATTCGGCTTCGCTGTGGCAGTATTCGGCTTTGCCCTAATCTCTTCACGCCCAGCGTGGTATCATTGCGGTATTCGGCTTCACCCTAATCTCTTCACACCCGGCGTGCTATCGTTGCGGTATTCGGCTTCGCTGTGGCAGTATTCGGCTTCACCCTAATATCTTCATGCCCGGCGTGGTATTGTTGCGGTATTCGGCTTCGCTTTACTTCTCTGGGGTCTTACAGGGCGTGGTCGCAGCACCGGTTCATGGGGGTAGAGAGATAGGTCTGTGGAGAGAGATAATAGATTGCGTGGAGAAGAATCTCCAGACTAGCTACCACGCCCTTCCTTTATACTTTTCCTTCCCTTTGTGGAATCACAGCTTGCCCGCAAGACTGACACAGTTCCTCCGTCTAACATCATGACTCGATCGCCGCGCCCAAGGAAACCACCTGATCGCACTTGGCCGCCGCGCGGCCAACACTCTACTTGCGGCAACAGGAGAAAGGACGCGCAAGTAACATAACGGAGACGAAGTAGAGAGGTCTAGACCGGCCAGCGGTCGGGGATATCGCTACCAGAGCGATATGGCGGAGATCGGTCGAGGCGCCGAAGCATGGAGGATGACCGTGGGTGCGGCAGCGGAAACGAGGACGAGCCACAGGGCGACAAGGGTCAGAGTGGCGCCGGCGCCGGCGCCAAGGAGCCTGTCGCACCAGGTTCGTGACAGTACGTCCCCTGTCCAGACCGAAGCTCCGGCGAGGTTATGTCGGGTCGTCAGGGTCCCGCGGCGGATCGGGGTATGGTAGATGCGGACGGGCCGGCTAGCATGCTGCCGGGCATGGAGTTTTTCGTTTATTCACTGTTGTTCGGTGATGATGGCTTCGAGGGTTTTGGTCATCTGCTCGAGTTGCTGTTGGTCCGTGTAGTGTAACTTTTTCATCCACTGGGTGAGCGTCCGGTGTACGACGTGATTGTGGCGGGCGTTCCGGGTGGTTGTTTGATGTATCATGGTGACGATTTCCCCCAGAAGGGCGAGTTGCTTGTCCGGTAGTGCCGCAGTCACGGCCGCGGGGTTTATGTTTTCCTGATCTTCCTGTGGTGGCATGATGTCCGCCAAGGTTTCACGTGGGGCTGCAGCGCTGCAGTGGAGGTGGTGGTTTTCCATGTTCACGAGGAACTGGCATTCGGGGCAGACCCACTTTCCTTGGTACCAGTCTGCGCATGCTTTGGTGGGGTTCAGGCGTCGTTCGTTGGTTACTTCGAGTAGTTCGTTAGGGTGTGGGAGCGGGCAGTTGCAGTTTGTCGCTCGGCGGTGGCGGCTTCGGCGCGGGTAGTATTTATTGTCCTTGCTGTGGCGGTGGGTGTTGCAGTAGTCATCGTAGCAGGCCGTCCAGTGCAGGGATGCGTGGTCGTTGGTATGGGGCTGTCCTGCGGCGGACAGCGGGGCCGAAGGTGTGGCTGGAGGGGCGCCCCATCCGTCGGTCGTGGTGGCAGCAATGCCCCAGTCATTGTTGGGTTCGTTGGTGGGTAGTTCAGTTTGTTCGTTATCGGCGGAGGTTGTGATGGGAAACTCGGAGGTGCAGCTGCGGCCAGCAAAGGTCCAGCCTTCGTTGGTGTCGACAGTGGTGGTGGTGGACATATCGGGTTTTTAGAGTTGGGGTGCGGGTTTCTCAGGGTATTCCTCGTGGAACTGGCGGATGAGGTCGGGTGAGTTCTCAAAGTTGCGGACGGGATACCAGGTACGATCGGGCTCATGGAAACCAGTCCACTTGACTCGATACTGGATCTGGTTTCTATGGTGTCGGGAGTTGAGGATTTTCTCTACTTCCCACTCTTGCTGTTCTTGGATGACCACAGGTGGTGGTGGTGTTTGTTGGTGTCCCGGGATGGGTTCGGTGCTCGCTGTGGGTTCGAGGAGGCTGATGTGGAAAACTGGGTGGATCCTGACAGTGGCCACTAGGTCCAGTTTATATGCTCTTGAGCCTACATTCTCGAGGATGGTGTACGGGCCTATCTGCTTGTGGTCCAGTTTGTTCGATGGTCGGGTTGTCCGGATGTGTTTCCGTCATAGCCAGACCCTGTTGCCTCGGTTCACTACCGGGTCCGGATGTCGTGCTTTGTTGGCTTGCTCTGCTTGAGGCATTTGGACTTCCTTGATCTCTGCTCGAAGTTCTTCATGCAACCTTCTTAATGCCGTGACATATTCCGACACTTCCGGGGTCTCCTCGTTCCGGGTGCTGAGGTCTGGCAGGAAATGAGGGTGATATCAATAGTTGGCAAAGAAGGGGGTTATTTTTGTGGTTCCGGTTTGTGTGTTGTTGTAGCAGAATTCGGCAATTGGCAACAACCTTTCCCAGTCGTCCTGCTGGTAGTTGCAGTATGCCCGGAGATACTGCTCGAGGGTGGCATTGGCTCTTTCCATTTGTCTGTCCGTTTGTGGGTGGAAGGCTGTGCTGAGGTTGCGTGATATCCCGAGTGCTTCCGTTACTCGTTTCCAGAAGTCTGAGGTAAACAGGGACCCTCTGTCTGATACAATACTGCTTGGCAGTCCGTGGGGTCTTATAACTTGTCGGAGGAAGTGGTCTGCTAGGTCTTCGGGGTCCATGGTGCCCTGGCTGGCGACGAAATGTCCCATCTTTGTGAGGCGATCGATTATTACCCATAACGCGTCTTTTCCGTTGCTCGTCGGCAGCGCGGTGATAAAGTCCATTGATATCGTGTCCCATGGTCGGTGTGGGAGTTCGAGTGGCATTAGCAGTCCAAATGGCGCATGTCGGATTGGCTTGATGTGATGGCAGGTGTCACAGTGGTCGACGTATCTGTGAATGTACTTTCGTTGCCCTGGCCAGTAGAAATTTCGGCTAACAAGTTCCAGGGTTCTTGCTTGGCCCAGGTGTCCCGCAGCTTGCACGTCATGGTGGTCTCTTAATATGCGTAGTCGCAGGGTGTCGTTGTCTGGGACCCATATGATGCCGTCGTACATTAGCAACCCGCTGTTTTCCTCGCATAACCCTAGCGCAATCTTTCCATCACGGGTGGTCCCGCTCGCTTTTTTCCTCCGGATTTCTTGGATCTCTTTATCTGCTGCACTTAGTGTCCGGATTTCATTCAGGAGTTCCTTGTCTATCTCGAGGTTGATGGTTTCCGTTGTTTTGGCCTGGAGTGCTTGGAACGCCCTCTTCGGGTAACAGGATTCGACCGTGGTTCTGTCGATGCTTCATATCCCCTTCCCAGGGAGAGTCTTCTGACTCTCTAGAGAGGATGTCTGGCTTGCCGGCCAATTTCCCAGGTCGATACTTGATCACGAAGTCATAGTTAGCTAATCGCTCACCCCACTGGGCTTGTCGCAAATTGAGATTTTTTTTTGTTTTCCTGTATTCGAGGTTTTTGTGGTCGGTGAGGATCGTGATTTTTGGTCCTGTTGTTTTACAATAAGTATCCCATTTTCGTAGTGCGTCGACTATCACCAGTAGCTCCTTATCCTGGATGTCGTAATTGCGCTCCGGGTCTTTGAGTTTCCTCGAGTAGTATGCTACAGGATGCAGGATTCCCTTTGTGTCAGGTTGTGAGCAGATTGCTCCTATGGCCTAGTCTGAGGCATCTGTTTCGATGGTGACGGGTTGTTCCGGATCGAAGTGTTGCAATATCGGTTCCGTGATCATTGCTCCCTTTAGCATCTCAAACACCTCCTGCTGCTTGTCACCCCATTCCCATAACTTGTCCTTCCTTGTGAGGGAGGAGAGGGGCATTGTAATCTTGCTATAGTCTCTGATGAACCTTCGGTAGAAGTTGGCGAAACCCAGGAAGCTCTGCACCCCTTTGACGTTTGTTGGCTCCTTCCAGTCTCTGATTGTTCGGATCCTTTCTTCGTCCATTCTCAGCCCTTCTGGCGATATGACATATCCCAGATATTCTGTTCCCATGGCGTGGAATTCACATTTGGATGCTTTCAGTGTTAGTCCGGTGTCACGTACTTGTGTGAGTACTGCCCGGAAATGTTTTCGGTGTGTTTCCTCGTCGGGCGAGAAGACCAGGATGTTGTCCAGATATGCCACACAGAAGATGTCTAAATTGTCACTCAGGATCTCTTTCATCCATCGTTGGAAGGATGCCGGGGCTTTGGTGTGTCCGAACGGCATGACGCAATACTCGTATAGCCCATATCGTGTTCGAAATGCTGTCTTCCATTCGTCGCCCTTTGCAATGCGGAGGTTGTAGTATACATCTCGTATATCGAGTTTGGTGTAGATGGTGGCGCTAGAGAGTTGATCGAGAGACTCGCCGATCAGTGGCAGCGGTGTCCGATCTTCAATTGTGATTTCGTTTAGTTGCCAGTAGTCCACACACAGGTGTAGTCCTCCATCCTTTTTCTTGACGAAATGTATTGGTGCTCCGGCTGGGGAGGTAGATGCCTGGATCCATGCTCGTTTTTCGTTGATTTCTAGGTATTCTAGCAGGGCCTTCATTTTGTCTTCGTTCAGGGGTCGCAGTGGCTCATACAGGGGTGTCTTCGCTTCCTCTAGTGGGATATGGTGGTCCTGGGTACGATGGGGCGCAGGTGCCGTGGGTTCTTTCTCAGTGTACACCTCGAGGAATTGAGTTGTTGCTGTCGTTGGAGGTCTCCTTAATTTTGTCGATTACCACCTGGCATACTTCCCATGGGTCTGTTTCGCTGATTCCCCAATTTTCTGGTGTTTTCTTGTGGTATTGCTCCATGGCCTTTTCTTCCGGGACCGTGCTAGCTCTGGGTGAGCTGGGTAAGCATTTTTCGGTGCAGTGGTCCGAGTGGAATTTCACAGTGTGGTTCTTCCATCCTATTACTGGGTCATGGAGCTTGAGCCATGGGAGTCGTAGAATGACCGGTACGTTTCCGATTGTAATGCAGTGTAGCCGGATATCTTCCTAATGATGATTGATTTTCAGGTGGACTTGAGCGTCGTGGGTTACCGGCCCGCTGGTGACTTCACTTCCGTCCACGGTCAGGACCCGTCTTGGTGTCGCTTTCTGCTGCATTGGAATTCTGCTTGCTTCGGCGTAGGCTTTGTCGATGAAGTTCTCGGATGCCCCGCTGTCTACCAGGGCGGTGCTGTGTTGTTCGTTTCCATCAGTTCCTATGATGCGTACTTTGGTCATGATTTTCTCTTCACGGTCATACCTGGTTGTTCGGATTCTGAGGGCTGGGTCTGGTTCTGCAACGGGTTTCTCCCTTGGGTGGCTGTTGCTTAGGCCTATTCCCGAGGGCTGTCGTTTCCCGCCGGTTCGGTTGCTTCCCCTGTTTCCTTCTCCATGGGTTCTTCCTCGTACGTGGCTTCCGGTGCCCGATACGGCTTCCTCCATGGAATTCGTCCTTTCTTGGGTTGGGGGCATTCCCTCGCGAAGTGCCCTTTCTTTCCGCAGTTGTAACATTCATCCGTATTTGTTCGTCGCGGGTATTGGATCTGCGTTCTCTGTGCAAATTTGAATCGTCGGGTTGCGTCGAGGTCCATCGGGTCCCCTGGGGGTACTGACGTGGGTTCTCTTGTCGGTACATGGAAGCGCACTTCTGGGTTGGCTGTCGGTCGTCGGCTGATGACTGCGAGGTTGCATAAGCGGCTATCGGTTTGGATTGTGGTGGTAGCGTAGTCCACCAGGACCGTGGCTGGTGTTTCGCTTATGACCTAGTGTCTCTTTACTTCGGGGTGCAGTCCGTCCCGGAATCGTGCGATGCATACATTGTCCACATACGGGAGGTCTGCTTTGATCCGCTGGAATTCCGCCCAGTAGCTTGCCACCGTTTGACTTCCCTGCTGGATTTTCTGGAATTTCTCGAATGCTATTTCCTCAGCATCCACTTGGCCGAACGCATGCTTCATGCTGGTCTTCAGTTCTTCCCATGTCAAGTTTATCCCTCCTTCTTGGTTTAGAAAGGTTTCCACCCAGTTCCATGCCACCCCTCAGAGTAAGGCGGGGGCATATCCCGTTTTTTTCTCGTCATTGTCGAATCAACTTCCTTCTGTTCTGAATTTCAGCTCGCACTGGGCCAAGAACGTTTTGAACTTTGCTTTGTCTCCTTCGAAGGGTTTGGGGTCCCGGAGCTTTGGGTAGCTGGTTTGCGGCGGTTGGTCGCGTGCCGCTAAGAGGGTCAGCAACATTTCTGTTGTCAACAGGTGAGGTCCTTCCGTCATTCTTCGGGGTTGTTCTGGTGACTCGGGTGTCTGTGGTCTGAATCGTTGCTCTGGGGTTACTGGGCTTGGTGCTACCTGGTCGTCAGGGACATACCTGAATTGGTGGAGATTGAGGGGGTCCCTGGTGTTCTCGTCCCAGGGATCCACTGCATCCTTGCTACATCAGGTGTCGATTTGGGAGACGCAATCTAGTGTCAAGATCCTGCCTCGCTAACCTGTGCTGCTCGACAGGCAACGTAGTCTTAGTCGCCGCTCGGCAGTATTCGGCTGCGCTGTGGCGGTATCTGGCCTTGCCCTAATCTCTTCACGCCTGGCAGGGTATCATTGCGGTATTCGGCTTCGCTGTAGCGGTATTCGGCTTCGCCCTAATCTCTTCACGCCTGGCGTGGTATCGTTGCAGTATTCGGCTTCGCTGTGGCGTTATTCGGCTTGGCCCTAATCTCTTCACGCCCGGCGTGGTATCGTTGCGGTATTCGGCTTCGCTGTAGCGGTATTCGGCTTCGCTGTAGCGGTATTCGGCTTCGCTGTAGCACTATTCGGCTTCGCCCTAATCTCTTCACGCGCGGCGTGGTATCATTGCGGTATTCGGCTTCGCTGTGGCAGTATTCGGCTTCGCCCTAATCTCTTCATGCCCAGCGTGGTATCGTTGCGGTATTCGGCTTCGCTGTGGCGGTATTCGGCTTCGCCCCCATCTCTTCACACCTTGCGTGGTATCGTTGCGGTATTCTGCTTTGCCTTACTTCTCTGGGGTCTTACAGTGGGAGGTCACAGCACCGGTTCACGGGGGTAGAGAGATCAGTCTGTAGACAGTGATAATAGATTGCGTGGAGAAGAATCTCCAGACTAGCTACCGCGCCCTTCCTTTATACTTTTCCTTCCCTCTGTGGAATCACAGCTTGCCCGCAAGACTGACACAGTTCCTCCGTCTAACATCATGACTCGATCGCCGCGCCCAAGGAAAACACACGATCGCACTCGGCCTCTGCGTGGCCAACACTCTACTCATGGCAACAGGAGAAAGGACGCGTAAGCAGTAACAGTAAAGGAAAGGAAGACTGACGTACAACTTAATCAAGGGAAAACAATACTCGTAACGAATATGGGAGAAGGACGCGCATGCTCAATCAATGGGAGACAACAAATGTAGCAGACAGGAGAAAGGACACGCAAGTAACATAATGGAGACGAAGGAGAGAGGTCTAGACCGGCCAGCGGTCGGGGATATCACTACCAGAGCGATATGGCGGAGATCGGTCAAGGCGCCTAAGCACGGAGGATGACCGCGGCTGCGGCAGCAGAAATGAGGACGAGCCACAGGGCGACAAGGGTGAGAGTGGCACCGGCGCTGGCGCCAAGGAGCCTGTCGCGCCAGGTTTGTGACACTCGCTCTGCCTTGTGTTATGTTTATTGATTATCATGCGGTGCTTGTCGTGTCCTCACTGTGTGTGTGTCTGCCTTACTATACTTGTGCTTCCCTTTCTCCTTATCAGGTTTCCGGTTGTATGCTTTCCTTGTTGCTTCCTTACTGTTGGGTGTCTGGCTTGCGTTAGTCTGTTTCGGAGCGAAGGGGGTGAGAGTCGAGTACAATCGTGTGTTTCTTTGGGGCGTGGCGATTGAGTCATGAAGGGGATATTCTGTGTTGGTCTTGCGGGCGAGACTGTGATGTCCACAGTGGAGGAAAAGGTATAAAGGAAGGGGTGCGGTAGCTAGTCTGGAGATTCTTCTCCACGCAATCTATTATCCACTCCAACAACCCCAACCATCCGCAAGCGCAACAACAACAACTTCTCCCCACGGTCATCAGAGTCTACCTCTGATGGCCGAGGGCATCTACAACACTTATTCTGTCGCACCATCGTGACAGATCCAACTCTTTGTTTTCCTGTCACGCTCGGGTGACAGAAAACAACCACTTCTCTCTGGTCGCGTCTTTTGTGTCGGCGCGACCAGACCCTTCCTCAAAACCCCGGGGGCATGGCCTTGACCCTGAAAAGTCAGCCAAGCCCACACCCACCCACACTTCGGCTACTGCAGGACCCCGGTCCTGGCTGCCAGCGACTAACCACAACCCCTGCTGGCGGCCGCGCGTACGCACTCACGCAACCAGTGGCCCACCACCAACTGGCGGCCGTGAGTTTCGGCTTGCATAAACCGCCACCACGATGCCCAGCGGTCGTGGGCTCTGGCTCGCGCATCCACCAGGACCCTTGGCGGTCGTATGCGCTGTGTATACGACAAACAACCCGAACCAACCCCTCCCCCGACGGCCGTATACACCTGTGTATACTCCCGATGGCCCAACACCACCTGGCAGTTGTTGGCCACAGCCCTCACTGCCTAATACACCATCAGCAATCGAGTGCCCCAGCACATCCGAACCACAAAAAACACCACCACCCAGTGACTGATGGTCCCAGCCTCGTCACCACCAAACCACTCAGTCACGGGCTTCGGCATGCACGACCAACCCACCATACGGTCGCTGGCTCCGGCATGTGCGACCACACACCTTTTCCTTTTTCCTTGGGTTGTTGTTTTTCCTTGGGGCCTCTTCTTGTCTTTTGAGATGACTAGAAGGCGAGCCCGGGTCTGTATACTTTGTGTCACAAAGCTACGGACAAGAAAGAAAGAAAGAGAAGAAGATGTCATTTTCTATCTACGAGTGGGAGGAGCTTGCCTCTTATATACCGGTTGCCAAGCTCTTCCTGCGAAGTCACCCTTCCGCTGCCGGCGGTGTGCAGCTTCCGTACTCGCTGGCCGGCTGCCCTCCGGCAAGGTGCCGTTCCGGCGAGGTGCGTCCGGTAAGGTGCTGTTTCAGCCTGGTGCCGCCCAGCAACACCCGGCTTAGGGTGACAATCGCCACCAACTTTGGACGCCGCCCTCGGTGTCCTAGAAACGGAACAAAAAACAAAAAAACAAAACAAAGGATAGCAAAAAGAAACATCAGAAAGAAGAAAAAAAAAAAAAAAAAAAAAAAAAAAAAAAAAATGAAAACAAAGGTAAGAAAAAACGAAACCACCTGCTAATCATTGTAGAAAAGAAACAAATCATACGAAATCATACTTCTGCAAACAACTGTATCCTCCAGAAACTCCATATCCTTTCCCAATCCTATATTTTTTATGCTTTCAAATGGATGCCTCGTATTCGGTGATAGCTTCCCGGGCATTCGGCAAGTTGTCGTTGGGAAGCCATGAGTCCCATTCTGGTCCATACCCCTTCCATCTGACAAGGAACTCTGTCTTCTTTCTCCGACCTCTCTTGGAGGTACGCTTGCCGACTATCGCCTCGATCTCCCATTCCGGCTTGCTGTCGGGTCCTTCCATCAGGGCTAAGTCATTCGTCAGCACTGGTCGCTTATAAGGATCCGATCCTGGGATTGGGCTTGGCTCCAAGTGTACAATGGAGATCACAGGTTGGATCCAATAATGAGGCGGAAGCTGCAATTTGTACGCTTTGCCCTTCCCGACAACCTCGAGTATCTTGAAGGGGCCAATGCACTGCTGAGCTATCTTGTGCTTTCGTGTGGACGGAATCGAGTACCCGGAGCCGAGATGGAGGAAGGCGTAACCTGTAGAGAAGTCCGGCACTGTCCTCTTTCTGTCGTATTGCTTAGTCATTGCCTTCTGTGCAATTGCGATGGCGGTGACCGCTTCCTCCTGCGCGACCTTCCGAATCTCCTGCAACAGGATAGCCGCGGGTGGCAATGGCAGAGGGATGGCGGTTACCTCAAGCACCGTTCGAAGCTTTTTTCCGTAAATTAGCTCATTGGGTGACTTCTTGGTGGACTCGGCTTCCATGTTGTTGCACGCTGCTTGCAATGGAAGGAGCTTGGTCAACCAATCAGACTGGCTCGTATTAACCAAGTACCGGAGCATCACTTCCAGCGTCTGGTTTGTCCTTTCAGACTGCCCATCCGCTCTTGGGTGATATGCCGTTGTAGCGAGGCTCTTCACTCCCGTGCTTGACAGTATAACCTGCCAAAGTCCAGAGAGAAAGCGCTTGTCGCGGTCCGAGATAATGGTGTGTGGGAAACCCCAGCCGCTCAGAACGACATCCTCGTAAAAGTGCTTGGACCACTGAATTGCAGACCAATCTTTTCGACCAGGAATGAACCGCACTGCTTTGCTGAACTGGTCAGTGACGGTCATTATGGTGTTGTAGATATCGGCTGAGCCTTCGCGGCTGCATGGAGGCAGGTCCGTTATGAGATCTATTGCAATTGTATCGAACGGCTCTGACGGTGACAGGACTGGTGATAACTTTCCGTATGGCTTTTGGCGCGCTGGCTTGTTGAGCAAGCAGGCTGGGCAATGTGCCAGGTAAACGGCGATGTCCTTCGCCATCGACGGCCAGTAGAAACCGGTGAGGCACTTGTACGTCCGATAGAACCCACAATACGTCTCGTCGTGTGTGACAGACAGCTGCTGCTTCCGTAGGTCCTGGCTGCTAAGCACCAACCGCAAACGCCTATCTCTAGGGTCGATGAGATAAAGGAGATCATCGCGAAGCACGTATTGACAAGTGGCGGGGATCGTAAGCGCGTCCAGCTGTGGGTCAAGGACGCCTTCAGCCTTGAGCATGTTGTAAACTGCTCTCATGCGCTGCGAATCCTGCGTCGCCGCGCGGAGCTTCTTCACATACGCCGGGGCCCACTCAATGTTCATTCCTTCCAGCGCGCCGGTGACGTCTCTCGGTGGATCCTTTCCTGGAAGTGACCTCGATGGCTCGCCCTCAGTGGCCAATGGATTGGCTCACGGTTGCTTCTGCCACTCACGTGCCTGCTTCTCCTTCAGATGGGTTACGGCGAAGGACTCAGTCACTTCGAACTCCTCCATCTCGGGTTTCGAGCCTAATCTTGCGGCCCAAGTGCGCAAATACTCACCTTGCGAAGTAAGCTTGTATCGTAATCTTGACAGTGTATCAGGACACTCCAAATCGGCTCCCTTGCTATAGACAACGCGCATGTGATCTCGATACTGGTCCAGGTAAATAGCCCACATGTGGAGTCTCAGGCTAGATCTGTCCGCGGACGTGGTGTCGATACTCTGCATTTTGCATAACGTGACGTTGCTATGGTGGTCCGTGACGAACGTGACGAAAGCCCTCTCCATATATGGGCGCATACGCTTGGCAGCCCACACCAAGCCCGACATTTCCAGGTGGGTTGGCCAGTACCTGGTTTTGGCATCCGTCAATGGTTTCGACATGAAGTGTAAAGGCACTAATCTGCTCTTAGAGTACTCCTTTCGGTTGCCCGTAAGCTGGTATATGGCAAGGCCGGTTCTGTATTCTTTGGATGAGTCCACGAATGCGTATATCGCCAGATCGTCGACCACATGATGCAGGCGTGGACAGGATGCAAGTGCGTTCTTCATGTCTTTGTGTGCTTCGGCCAACCTCGAATCGATCGGCACGGCGGTTCGGGCTGCGTAATCCTTACGACCACGTGCTGTCGGCGGCGCGCCTCTAAGTAGGTGCGTTTTGCATGCCTGAAGCGGGGCTATACGCTGGGCATAATACAGAATGAGGTGGCGATTCCAATTCGTGAGGCCAATGAAGTATTCCAACTGCGACAGGGTTGCTGGGTACGGGATATTTTGCACTGCGTCTGCCTTGGCTTCTGCGGTTGTCAGTCCGAGTCTGTCGACGAGATAGCCCAGAATTTCCAAGGAATGAAATCCCAAGAAGCACTTCTTTGCCTTGAGTGTGATCCCTAGATTTCTGAGAATGCTGAATACTTCATCGACTACGCCGACAAATTTCGCGAACGAAGGTGCGTACATGACAATGTCGTCGACGTAACAAGACGCCCCATGCCACGACAATCGCTGAATGAGCCGTGTATCCATCAGACGCTGCTGATGTTGGACCGAGGTCTTTCCGCCCATAATCGACACATTGAAGATCTCTCTACCCCTGTGGGTGGAGATGGCCGTTCGATACCGATGGGCCGGGTGGATCAATCGCTGATAGAAAGCGGAGGTGATGTCGGCGGAGCCCAGCCAGCGCATGCCCTGCATCGCCTGGATTACCTCTTCCTGCCGCGGCAGCGGGTACGCATCGCCGATCATTGCTGCATTCAATTTCCGCATGTCGACCACTGGCCGAGCCTTGCTGCCACGATAGACAACGAACACTTTCAGGTCCCATGGGCTGGGCTTGTGCAGAGCTGCTATTAGTCCGTACTCATGGTTGAGATTAAACTGCTCATCGAGTGCCGCCCGCCCTCGTGCGGTTAGGTGGTAGAGGCCAGTTGGTTTGAGCCCGACTTCAAGTTCTGCTGGCACCTCGATCCGCAGCCAGTCCTCCTCTGGCTCCCTCACGCATCCCATGACATCGTTGAAAATACCACGGTGCCGGCGTACCAGGCTTCGCAGGGCTGCCACTTGTTCGAAGGAAATGTCGTCCTCGCTGTTGACGACGACCTGCTCCCAGGTAGACGTAGCCTTATTGGGGATCTTGATGTACAGGAGAAGCGCGTGCTCGTGCTGCGGCACGTACTCCCGAAGGAGCCACTCCGGAGCTTCGAAGGTCTCGCTTGCGCATGGATGCTCCCCATCTGGGATGGCCCGGTTTGAAAGCGCGGGCGTAGGGCATGGCCTGGGCTCGGGCCGAGCCTCATACCACTCACCATCCGGGGCGTCAACAGCGGGCGACTCGTCTGTCCGGTGGGGTTCGAACACTTCTGCCACAGTAAACGCCAATGAAACGTCACATGCCCCTCCGTCTTGTGTGATCCCAAATAGGGCTTTGATATCTTTCGACGCATCCGTCCATGCGAGGCTCGCGGACGTCTCCAAGGAACAAACATGTCCGAGAAGCGAACCCTTAAATATCATAAGCGGCCTATCGTCAAAGTTCGTGTAGAGCAAGCCTTTTTGGTTGTGCCATATGACTGCATGGGGGGCTCCCGCGCCCGTTACCGCCGAGCGGGTATGTAATGGCGTGAATTGGTAGTCTTGGTTGGGCTCGAGGATGCGGCTGAGTTTAACTCCGACCACCACGGAGGAACCGGCGGGTATAACGACGGCTTCGGCACAGCGCACGGGAATCCGGCTATATTTTGAGCCTGAGAACATGGTGATTTGAACGCAAACGCCGTTGCAGGCGCCGATACACAGCCGATTGGTCGAGTAAAGCAGGTCGAATTTCTCTGGCTTCATTATATCATTCCCGATGAGTAGCGGAACAGAAAGATCTTTGAATACGTGAAACGGTCTGACGATCTGGGCATACTGTCCGTCCGTTCCTTTCATGTAGAAAGTCAGGAGAACTACGTGCGTAGCCGTATATTCTGCGCCTCCCAGTCCTTTGACTACCTGTGGGTGTGGCAGCGGCAAACGAGTTACATCTGGATACAGCCGCAATTGCAGTCCATCATCGATTGCCGAATTACCAAAGCCTGAGTCGATACAGCTGACGTGCGGATTGCTGGCCGGCTCAACATACCAGAAGGCTTGGATGCAGTGGAAGTTGGCAAGGCCCTCTGTTGGATCGCTGGGAATAACAGCCTTGGATTCCACGACGACTGGACTTGCCGCTTCCGGCTGTTGACAGCTCACTTTACACGTGTTACGTAAGTACCTGTGCAGCTTATTATTTGATGTGAAGCTGGCGGCACAATTCCTGCATATGACCGCGGGTGCCTTAGCTTTGCCTCGAACGGATTTATGGGTGCCTAAGAAACCGAGGCCATTTTCCTCGTAGTAGCGGATGGCAAAGTATGCATTCTGAGCCCGCTCGTACTCTTCTTCCAGTTGCGTTTACTCCTCCAGCTCGTCAAACGGGGCGCAGGAAACGCCGGAGATGCTTCCTTCGTCACTATCACCATCCTCATGATTCAAGGGTTCGGCATAATAGGCGCGCTTCGTCTCATTATTTGAAGTTTTGTTATGAACACATTGCCAGTCCCAATGCTCGCCATCGCCACATGCTGGGTAGTCCCCGCATTTGCGTAGGCGCTCTCGCGGCTGCTTACTACCAACGCGGGTAGTGGGGGCGAGACCTGAACCGCTGGCGTCTCGAGCGCTCGCAACGGCTGAGGTATTTGTGGGTGTGGAGGTTTGCTGCCTTGCTTCAGAAAACCGAGTGTGATCCCTAACGGGGTCCCGGAAAGGAGGACGGTGCGTACTAGGACGTGGCTGTGCGAATGGCAAATTTCCTTCGTACCTGGCTGAATCCTGAAGACGGCCGACAGCACGTCTGTATTCCGAGACAGAATTCCCTCCTTCGGTGACATACTTGTCGAGATGGAGGTAGAGGCTTGGCGCCCTGACGAAACCACTGTGGAGCTCTTCCACAATGTCGTCGCTGTTGGTGACATTGGCCATACGGAGTAGACGAAGCTTCTTTGCAATATACTCTCCTAAGATACGACCTTGATCCCAGCGGAAGGTTTCTGCGCGCGCAGTTGACAATCAGGAGGCGAGGTACAGCATGAAATCTCGCTCGAGCATTGCCACCCAATTGCAGCAACTCACCCGAAGCCGAGTGCGGTCGTGGTCCGACATCCCACCGAGCCAGTCTTCTGTGGCTGTGTCTTTACAACAACGCCGGAGTACGATGCGAGTCCGCTCTTCTCCGTAATGCGAGACGGCGTCGGGGATCGAATCGATGAACCGTGACACGGCGTCGGAGTCTGTCTGGTTTCTTGGCTCAAAGGTAGCTACGTCTCCTGGCTTCAAGGCTGGAGCGGTGGCCGGGTTGGTACGTGCGTCACGCATGCTAGCGAGCTCGTTCTGGAGAGTCTCTTGTCGACGATCTGTGGCCTCTTGTCGACGATCCATTGCTACTGCGATATTTGGTATTTGGGTGACAATGCTATCCAAAACAGGATTAGCCTGCGACTGCTGCGGATCCAGTGCCGGCATGTATGGCTGGGGCGCATACTGCGGTGGAGCGTACCATTGCGGCATGTACTGCTGCTGCTGCCACTGCTGTGGCTGCTATGGCTGTAGTGCAGACGGCGACGGCTGCGGTGGCAGATGTAGTTGCGGCTGCTGTAGAGGCAAATACTGCTGCGGCTGCTGCAGAGGCGAGTATTGCTGCTGCTGCTGGAGCTGAAGCTGCTGCGGCTGCGGCTGCTGCATGGGTGTCGACGACTGCGGTGGCGGTTGCAGTTGCAGCTGCTATGGAGGCAAATACTGCTGCTGCTGTTTAGGCGAGTATTGCTGCTGCTGCTGCTGCTGCTGTGGCTGCTGCGTGGGCGATCGCAAATACTGCGGTAGTGGCAAGTATTGCTGTGGGAGCTGCATGTGTGGGTACTGTGGGAAGGGCAAGTACTGCTGCGGCTGCTGCATGTACTGCTGCGGCTGCTGCATGGGCATATGCTGCTGCGTCTGGTCGTTCTGCGAGGGTTGCAGGTGCTGCAACTTCTGTGTGATCTCTTGCACGGTGCCGTCAAGGTCGTTCGACTGCCTGTTGCCAGGAGTATCCTCGATGGCGTAATGGTTCACTCCTTCTATCATGTCCCCATCTTCGGAAGATAGTATGACCGACGGCCGTCTATAACTGTGCCGTGCAAGCGGTTCGAGCTGGACTGAGGGGCGAACCGGCTGCTTTCCGCGTGCAGCTTGTGACTGAGCTTTGATCACCAGCGAGGGCCCAGGGGCATGGTCTAACGTGTCGCTGTATTCGCTCAGGGAGCCGGCCGGGCTACGCTCCCTTCGCCGTATGGATAGGTTCCTGTCAGACATCGTACCGTGTAGAATGTCGTTGTCGTAGTAAGGAGGTTTGTGAAGGGTGAGCTCGCCCGGAGTCTCAAATGAGTAGCACGTAAGGAGTCTCTGTGGCGGGATGTCTGGTAACGCCGGGGAGATGGTTCCTGACGGAGTCGGGCTGGGGGGTACGGGATGCGTGGGTCGCTGGGAGTGACTGGGAAGGTAGGAAGGTACGGGAATTCGGGAGGGGGCAGCTAGCTGAAGCCTGACTTTGTGCTTCTTGCTTGAGTTCTCGACTTGGACTGGGATGAGGACTGTCCCGGGCTACCCCGGAACTGGATCAACTCCGGGCGGGATCTCGTAACGAACTTGGATGTAACGGGACGGTGTTTCCTAGGACGCTAACAGTCTTTTCCCCTGAAGGCCAGATACTATCGACGGTTGGTTTCCCTGAAGACCAGGTACTATAGGCGCGCTGTGCGTCCTACTCGAAGCGGATCCGCTCGTGTAAAGGACGAGGGCGCTGTCGTCCGCCGTGACGCCTAGCCCGTCCTCGTGCTCCACCTCTTCTGCTCTCCCCAGTGGGAGGAGTCTCGCCGGCTGGTTCCTGATGGGACTGTCTCGCTGGGATCGACTGCCGCGTGGTGGTCAGCAGATGGCACGACTATTGGAACGAGCATGCTCGGGGGTGCGACAATGCCTGGAAGACAAGGTAGGATGCTCGGTGTAGTTCGGGATGTACCAATCGACACGCTGCCTGCGACTATCAGCGACGTAGCTATCTCAGCCAATAACAGAGGGCGTGGGTGAGTGTGGAACTATCTCCTGCGTGTCTGGTAACGTCTCCGAATCGTCTGACGATGGACGCCTGGGGGTCAGTGGGGTGTGTAGACGTGCTCCCTCCTGATGGGTGCTTCTCTGAACTGAAGGTGACTGGGAGCGGGACAGGGGACGCGGCCGGTCCTGGTGATGCCTAGTCTCACGCGGTAAGGAGTTGAATGCCTGCAATTGCGAGCGGGCAAGGTCCAGGAAGTCCTGATTGACCCTCTCAAGTCTGTTAGCTGTCAGGTTCAAGTGTGTGGAGACGTGCCTCAGATTCCTCTCGTGCTGGCTAGGTCGCGGGTGCTGATGGCGCGACTGGTTGCTCATGAAATGACGGCCAACGCGGGGCAGAGGTCAGAAAAAGGTTGGTAGTGCCTGCAGCTCGTGGTGAGAGAAAAGGGACACGCAGCCGGTAGGGTCGTCGGTGGTGGCAGGGTGTAGGGAGCGGGGGCAAGGGAAAAGGGGAGTGGTGGTGGGTGGGGGAATCGGGGGTGAGGGAGAAACCAGTGTTGGTGGGGGTGGTGGTCGAAAGATCGAGCGTGATCTTTATGGGTAGGGTACAATGAAAATTAGGGCATACAACGGAAGTCTTTTGGTTGGACTAAAATGGTCCGTTTTGGTGGTTGTGCTCGACTGGTTTTTGGTAAGTTGCTACCAATTGTCACGAAGCTACGAACAACAAAGAAAGAAAGAGAAGAAGATGTCATTTTCTATCTACGAGCGGGAGGAGCTTGCCTCTTATATACCTGTTACCAAGCTCTTCCTGCGCAGTCACCCTTCCGCTTCCGGCGGTGTGCAGCCTCCGTGCTCGCCAGCCGGCTGCCCTACGGCAAGGTGCCGTTCCGGCGAGGTGTGTCCGGTAAGGTGCTGTTTCGGCCTGATGCTGCCCGGCAACACCCGGCTTAGGGTGACACTTTGTGCTTCGTGCCATAGCTAGATGGGTACTGAGAGGGTGGTCTGATCCCAGAGGGCCTGTTCATACATCAGCAAAAACTCGAAAAATGCTCCCGGTGCTCCCGGTGCTTCTGTAAGCTTTATTAAGCTTTATTAAGCTTCTGTAAGAGAGAAGTTATATTTTGCTCCTGTAAGGATTTGGAAAAAAATAATCTCTTTTATTTCAACTAAAACACCGAGAAAGGAAATTTAAAATTTGTGTCTCACTTCGAAAAAAAGCAATATACCTCAACTTTTTATTTTTTTGCTGGTGTACGCTAGCAGGAGGAGGGGAACGTTTATCACATAGATGGGAGCCCCATGGGGGTGGTACGGTGAGGAGGAGTGCACAATACCTGTAGTGTAAAGTGCAATAGATCGAAGTCACATATTATCTCTCTCCTCAGACCTCTCTCTCCACCTCTGTGACCCGGCGCTGTGACCACCACCTGTAAGAACTAGTAAGAGGAAAAGGGCGAAGCAGGATACTGCCACAGCGAAGCCAAATACCGGAACAATAGTACGCTGGGTGTGAAGAGATAAGGGCGAGGCAGGATACCGCCACAGCGAAGCCAAATACCGCAATGATACCATGCCGCACGTGAAGAGATATGGGCGAAGCAGTGTACCACCACAGCGAAGCCGAATACCGCAACGATACCACCCCGGGCATGAAGAGATAAGGGCGAAGCAGGACACCACCACAGTGAAGCCGAATACTGCAATGATACCACGCCGGGCGTGAAGCGATACGGGCGAGGCAGGATACCGCTACAGCGAAGCCAAATACCGCAACAAGATTACCCTATGTCGCCTGTCGAGCAGCACAGACTAGGGAGACAGGATCTTGACAGATTCTGAGTTCGAGTGAGGCGCCAATTGTGAGTTCGAGCTAGGCGCCGATTCCGAGTTCGACCGAGGCGGAGCATTTACTCGATACCCAGTGGCTTTTGCATGATTTCTTTTGGAGGTTACATTGCCGAGGAGGACAAAGGACCTGGATCCAGGTGCACATCTGCCCAGGGGTTGTTCCGTGAAATCCTCTGATGTGATATAAGCAGTGAGTGAATGGGAACGGAAACTGACATCAATGCCATCCTTGATCAATTGGGGTACCGAGAGCAGCGAGGCTCCGAAGTCTGGTATATATAAAGTTTCCACCCTGAGGAGCATTCCGCAATCGAGCAGGAGGTTGGTACTGCCGGCGGCTGTTGCTAAACTGACAGAGTCAGCTGACTCGACTTGTAAGAACTCCTTGAGTGGGTGGTATTCATGAAAGTCCATCAGATTTGGTGAGATGTGGTGGGTTGCAGATGAGTCAATTATCCATTCATCGGTATTACGTGTGTTTCCAGCCACTCTTGCCATCGCAGTGAGGCCGTGTACTACAGTGTCTCCGGTTTTGACACCATGGGCGGATGCTGACTTTCTGTGCCTGGCTTCTCTTCCCTGTCTCATCTCGGTGGCTCTCTTCTTGACTTCACAGTCAATCGCTTTGTGTCCCTTCCTTCTGCAGTAGTAGCACGTGATGTTGCTAGGGTCTGAGGTGGCCTGTTTCTTATTGTAAGGCTTTCGGCGGTGTTTGCCTTTTCTGTTGGTTCGATGGTACTCGCCGCCGTTGAAGTTGGCAGTTAGGGCATTGCTGGAAGTTCCGGCCAGATTGAGATAGAAGCCAGTCGTAGTGTTGCGGAGGGCTCGTGCGGTTTCGTCTTCAATCAGAATGGTACTGTTGGAGTTGAGTGTTTGTTCTTCGATCGGTCGGTTCTTGAGGATGTTCACGATCTTGGCAAATTGCTCGGGAAGGGTCGTGAAGATTCGCATAATCAGGTATCGCTCCGTGACTTCATCTGGAGTCCCTTCCATCTCCTGACTGATATCCAAGAGTGAGAAGATGTAGTCCGATACAGAAATTCCTGGCTTCATCACGGTGGAATGAAGGTGGACAAGGGTAGCGTGGTGTGCAGACTGGGATACGGTGACATTGTATCGTTCACGGAGGGCTTCCCAGGCTGCATGCAGATCACGATGTCCATCAGGAAAAAAAATATGTGTCCGGACGCACAGGCTGCATCCTGACGCATCAGGTACTCAGGACGCTCTGGACGCACCCTGGCAGGGCACATACCACTCCCAACGGAAAATGCACAGGTAATGTGAATTCGGATGCAGCTTGCCAGGGCACCATGCATCCGGATGCAGCTCGCCACAGCATCTGCTTACCGGATGGAGCCTGGAGGGGCATTTTCCTTCTGGACGCACCGTTTCATGGCATTTTTCTTCTGGACGTAGCTGTCTCAGGGTATTTTCCTTCTGGACGCAGCCATGTCAGGGCAAATAGCATCCAGACAACGTGTGTCATGGCACCGTGGTTACACTGGCTGTCAAGGCACAGAGCATCACAGTAAATACTCGCATCGCATTCACAAATGCGCAGTGGGTTCCAGGCATAGTGACTCAGTCCAGTTCTATTCTCTATATCTAATGTACATCTATATATGCTACTACCAGACTTCGCGTTTCCAGCACAAGCACCCAGTGTCACATCCATTGCCACGATCATCACATGTAGTAATTCTGTTTTGATACGCGTAGCATTGCTCTGAGTGTGGGAAACAAAGGAAAGTTGGCAAATACGACACGACGCGATGAGCCCAACGCTATGGGTACGATGCGATGAGCCCAACGCCATGAGCCCAACACCATGAGCCCAACGCCATGAGTCCAACACCAAGAGCACGACGCAATAAGCCTGACGCGATGAGCAAGACGTGATAAGCCCGACGCTATGAGCACTACACAATGAGTACGACATGATGATCACGACGTGATGAGCACGATGACTATCAGCAGGATGGCAATGAGGACGCCGGCAGCGTGGACGATAGAGAGTAGGACACGGCGAGTATGAGAGTGAGTAAGAGGCGATGAGTATGAGAGCAAGTAGGACGTGGCGAGGACGATAGCGAGTAAGACGCGGTGAGGACGATAGCGAGTAGGACGCAGCGAGTATGGTGGCAAGCTTTCTGGCATGGTTAGCACAGCTCTCAGAGTGACAGGAACAGCAGTGGGGAGTGGTATAATACGAGGTGAGGAGTATGATGTCAATGACATTGCTGGCAGCGAGAACGATAGATAGCGAGTAGGACACTGCGTGTATGATGTCAATGCAAAGCACCAAGCTATTACTAACACTTGCACTTCTGTATGGTTCGGTGTCCTTATGCTCCTAGACCCCTTTTTTCTTCTCCTTTCACCTCGTCCTAGATACTCGTCGTCGTTCTTCGCATTGCCATCATACTAGCCGCCATCAAACTCATGATGTCTTATCCGTCGACATTTTCCTCATCAACATTGTCCTCATCAATATCTTACTCATCTCTCCTTTCTTGCTACATTACTCGCCACCATCCTGACTGCTATCAAACACATCGACATCGTCCTCAAAGACATCATAAACGTCACATTCTATTGTACTACTTCCCACTGCTGTTCCTGTCACTCTTAGAGCAGTGCTAACCATGCCACAAAGCTCACCGTCGTGCTCGCCACCTCCAACTAGCTATCATCCTCGCTGACGGAACCCTCATTGACATCGACTCGTCACTGTATACTACAACTTCCCAGTGTCTGTTACTCTGACAGCTGTGCTAACCATGCCACAAAGCTTGCCATCATACTCGCCGCATCCTACTCGCTATCGTCCTTGCCACGTCTTACTCGCTATCGTCCTTGCCGCATTCTACTCGTTCTCATACTTGTAGCGTCTTACTCACTCTCATACTCGCTGCATCCTACTTGCTATCGTCCACGCCACCGGCGTCCTCATTGCCATCTTCCTCATAGTCGTAGTGCGCATCGTATCGTGCTCATCGTGTCGTGCTCATCGTGTCGTGCTCATTGCGTCAGGCTCATCGTGTCGGGCTCATTGCATCGGGCTCATCGCGTTGTACCCATAGCATTGGGCTCATTACGTCGTGTCGTATTTGCCAACTTTCCTTTGTTTCCCACACTCAGAGCAATGCTACGTGCGTCAAAACAGCATTACTATATGTGATGATCGTGGCAATAGATGTGACGCTGGGTGCATGTGCTGGAAACGCGAAGTGTGGTAGTAGCCTATATAGATGTACATTAGATACAGAGAATAGAACTGGACTGAGTCACTATGCCTGGAACCCACTGCATGTTTGTGAATGCGATGCGAGTATTTACTGTGATGTTCTGTGCCTTGACAGCCAGTGTAACCACGGTGCCATGACACGTGTCGTCCGGATGCTATTTGCCCTGACACAGCTGGGTCCAGAAGGAAAATGCCCTGACACGGCTGGGTCCAGCAGGAACATGCCCTGACACCGTGGGTCCAGAAGGAAAATGCCCTGCCACGCTCCGTCTGGTAAGCAAATGCCATGGCGTACTGCGTACGGATGCACGGTGCCATGGCGATCTGCATCTGTGTTAAGCAGGTTGCATCTGAAACATCCAGAGCGTCTAGTGCGTCCGGACGCTAAGGATGCAATTTTTTTTTTTTCTGATGTCTGAGGCTATTGAGAAACGTTCGAATGCTGGGTTGAGTTGATGACCAGATCATTCCAAAGGCACATTGGGACCACTTGCGGAAGTCTCGAGCCCGTGCAGTTGCGTTGCCGGCAGGTGCGAGCTCCGTACCGAGGTCAATTTCAAGGGAGTCATCCATTGCGAGGAGGTTCGTAATGTTGTTCTTCCATGAGTGGTAGTTTCTCGCACTGAGGATGGGTGTCGAGCCATGCTTGCAGGTGTACGTGGTGGAGTCGGTCATAACATGATGTTTGTTGAGGCTTAAAAAACGAGAGTGCAGGGATGAGATGCAGGAGCGAGGCGCAAAGTGGCAGGTACGGCGGGAGCGATTATTGATGGGTAGCGGGTTGGCAGAGCGTTCAATCCGGGCTCATAACCTGTTGGAATATATGGATCGATAAAAACGTGAAGATTGTATTCCCGCATTATACGGGCGCAAGATCTCTCTATATACAGGAAGGCCGTCGGGACAAAGGACGGAAGACTGCCCCCCCCCCGAGCCGGTGCTCGGGGACTCAGTCATGTCCGGACGCCACCTCCGGTCCGTCATCTCCGGACGCCCATTATTCTGACATGCAGTTGCAGCCCCGCGTTGCTCCCGTCGTCACGGCATTACTGCCGTCAACACGCCGTGCCGGAGCGGCGAGCAGTGTTTCCGACAGCTATAATTGTTCTGGTCGGGAGGCAGGGAGCGCTCATGGAGATCATCAACGAGGGACGGTCGACGGAGAGGGTGTTAACTGTCTTGGTAGGTGGGCGGGGTTGATCACAATGGAAGGCGAAAGTCAGAAAAGGCGGTCAGCATCGGCACGACATCCGCTTCCACGAGGCGACATGCGATCTCCGCCCCGCTCCTTGCCACCGCTCTGCTCTTCAGAGCCGCCGTCGCCGCTGCGACGAAGCGCGAAGCGCTGGTCCGCAAGGCAAGCACGTTCCTTGTTTTCACGCGGGTCAGTGGTATCGATGGCAATGTAGAATAAGCTCGATGGACACTTCGCCGTTCAGGTGTCGTCGACGAATACGCAGGCACGAGCCATGAAGGAATGAAGCGCCTAGAAACGACAGAACATTCGACAGTGTCCGCGGTCAATTGTAGGAATTACTTCTCGCTGCTCAGGTGCGGGACGCGGGGTTGGATTAGACGAGGCCAGCGTTGCACGTCGCTGTGGTGACAGAAACACAATGCCATGGCAACGCTGTATTTCGTGAGGAGCCTGATCACAAGGCGTCGTCTAACTGAGGAGCGTTCTGAAGTTATGTAGTTCTTTCTCCTTTCCCTCTTCTCTCTTCTATACACTTAGGCATAATAGAATACGAGACCTGTCATGTCTCGTGCAGAGCCTCCACGCAACCACCAACCTCTCCCTGTCACTCCTAACTAGAGGAGGAAGAGGCAGAGGCAGAGAAGGCACAGCCTGGGATCACCTTGTTCGCGGACGCGCCACAACTAGACGACGGAGCCGCTGGGTACGCAGTGGTTTGGATTCTGGAAGAACGGCTAATCCTGGGTGGCCATCAAAACTCACATGGGCTACAACCAGGAGGCCTACGATGCAGAGTGCCCCGCTCTCACAAGGGCATTGGAGACCACATCGAGAAGACAGACGATTCCGGAGCGAGTCACAATCTTTTCTGAAGCACAGGTGGTCATCGGACGGATGGCCTCGGAGGAGCCGGGCCCCTGCCAGAAGTATGCGTTCCAGGCTGCGGAGCACATCGCGGTGCTAGGTGTTGAATATTGCCCAATCACGACTGAAACGGAGAATTCACAAGCAATGAGAGCAAGAGAAAGAAAGATGTTCGTGGTCTCGTAGTAGATCTGCTCTAGAAAGACGGGTCTCATATTGTATTATGACTGAGGTTGTAAACAAGAAGAAAGATGAGTAAGCACAGAAACGATCCGCAGTTACGCGACGCTATTCCTAATCTGGCCCTGTTGCTACGGGGATGTTATGGCGTCGCTCCAACTCCGGCCTTCGCCTAGTCAAGCGCCGGCGCCGTGCCCGAGCTACGAGAAGTCCTCTTTTCAACACCAAGGAAGGCCAGGCCGGACGTCACCATCGAGATCCGGTGGTGCCCAGCACACAAGGGAGTCCCTGGAAACGAGAAGCCGACGAGTGGGCCAAGCTCGCGGCGGAGGAGCCACATGCCTGCGGGGTCAAATGGCTCAGGTACACGGACTGAAAGGGGGCGCGAGAGATGCCGCTCCCTAGATCCCACGAGCACCTCAAGAGGGAGAGCTCGGAGAGAAATTGCGCTGAAGCACGGAATTGGACGGATGGCCGGACTTCCAGGAATAAATACTGGATGCCGAAAAGCCAGAGGCCAGAGCTGGGAACTCCCAGAGGCTCGCCTCGCATACCAGATCAAGACGGCGCACTGTCTTACCGGACAGTATCTCCACTGGACGGAGAGCCGGCCAAACCCACAGTGCTGATGGTCCCGGTGCCAGAAGAAATCGAGGGACCACTTCTTCAAGGTGCGTCCTGAGTGGAAGGGCCAGCAGAAGATACTGTGGGTAGGGGTGCTGAAGGAAAGCAAGAGGAGGAAACACCGGTCCACGATCCCGGACCTCCTTGCCGACAAGAGGTGCAGCCAGGCGGTATCGAACTTCCTCTGTGCGACAGATGTGGGAAGGCCACTGCCGGCTGAGGAAGACGCGGGGGAGCGAGGTGTCTGGGTGGGAGCACTGGATGCAAGCCGTCGTGTTGGAATATAGGGATCGATAGAGACGAAGGTAGTGAACTGATTGATTGATACAACGTCGAAGGAAAAACATTCTCTCTATATACAACACGCCTGAGGGACTCGCCAAGGGGAAAGGACGGAAGACTGTCTCCCGAGCCGGTGCTCGGAGACTAAGGCTGCTGTCATCTCCGGACATGTTGCCTCTGGTCCGTCATCTCCGGACGCCGTCTCCGATCCGTCATCTCCGGACGCCCATTATTCTGACACGTCGCAACTTTCCTGCAGTTGGCCGATGAAAGCCCCATCTGCCCTGTGAACCGGCAGAGCCCTGCCACTGCCTCCTTGCCACCCTCCAGCCGGATGGCAATAGATTGTATAGTGTGCATTGTGAGTTTCTAAGTATCGGTGTAGGTGCACTAGTACGTAGCACCAAAAGAGAAGAGAGCGGAGAGAAGGCCATGTCCTCAACTACAACCTGCCGGCCCCGCTAGTACCCAGATCCACAGCTCCTGATTTCAATTTTTCACCCTCACGTGACGCACCGCCATACCTCCTGCCATATCCCCTCCGAAGAAAGGCGCCCATATTATCCCACAGCTGACCCCTTTCTCCCTGGGGGGAGGGCTCCCTTGGCGGTATCCCTCCCGGTTCCTTCGCCAGCGCTTTCTCCAGGGTGCTGGTGCCTCCGGTACATACGATCTCCCATGCACTCCCCCTCAGTAACTCACTTTACATCTCAAGACATCTTCATTCAACAAACAGGACAGCCATTCGCGCCATTCTTCCGTGGCATCCCTCAAGCAGTTTAGATGCACTCCGTCCTCCAACCCCGCGACTTTCCTCTTTACCAGACTGCCCCTAATAATCGAAGAGACAACCACTGCTGCCATCGTCGTTGCTCCTTCTCCGCGTATATGCACCGTACACTCAGCGTCGAGAAGCATTTTTAACAGAAAGTACTACATTTCCAACCTACTTTCCATTCCGGCGTTCTCTAACTCAGTGTACTCTTCACCCATCCATGCCACCTGCTATGCTAAGGGAGGTGCGCCTATCAAAGCCGATACAGAATGAAATCAATTCCCACCAGCAAAAATGAATTACTAATTTCTCCCATACTCCCATTAATTACATCCCTCGCTAATGTGCGCGATAGAGAAAATATGAAGCAAAGACGAAATAAGGTCCCGAAATGACTACTTATCGAGAAAAATAGAAGAACAGCAAGCCAAACGCTAGAAGGAGCCACTGAACCAAATGGCCTACCAAAACTACACAGCCCAGATGGCAAGACCGCTAGTCGCTAGAACTTCGACTCTTTCTAACAGTGTTGTCAGACAGGAGCTGCGCTGCTATCGCGGGCATTCGGCTCTCCATGAGAAACAATGATGTGAGTCCGTCGTTATCGGCGGCAGTAGCGTCACTGCCCATGTCGACCAGCAGTCGCACCACCTCCTCATTTCCACTCTTCGACGCCAGGTGAAGCGGAATCCGTCCCTTTTTGTCGGCGACGGTAACGTCAGCGCCATTGTCGACCAGCAGGCGCACCACCCCCTCACTTCCGTTCTTCGACGCCAGGTGAAGCGGAATCCGTCCCTTTTTGTCGGCGACGGTAACGTCAGCGCCATTGTCGACCAGCAGGCGCACCACCCCCTCACTTCCGCTCTTCGACGCCAGGTGAAGCGGAATCCGTCCCTTTTTGTCGGCGACGGTAACGTCAGCGCCATTGTCGACCAGCAGGCGCACCACCCCCTCACTTCCGCTCTTCGACGCCATGTGAAGTGGAATCCGTCCTTTTTTGTCGGCGTGGGTAACATCAGCGCCCTTGCCGATCAGCAGTCGCACCACACCCTCATATCCGTTAGCCACCGCCAGAAGAAGTGGCGTCCCTCCGTCTCGGTCGCTGGCAGAAGGGTCAGCGCCCTTGTCAATCAGCAGTCCCGCCACTTCTTCATGCCCCGACATCGACGCCAAGTGAAGTGTTGTCAATCCATTTTCGTCAGCAGCAGTAGCGTCAGCACCCTTCTCGATCAGCAGTTGCGCCAACCCCTTGTTTCCCGTGACTGACGCCCGATCAAGTGGTGTCCATCCGGATTCGTCGGCAGCAGTAACGTCAGCGCCCTTGTCGATCAGCAGCCTCGAAATCTCAAGATCGCCGAAACGACACGCCGTAGAAAGCAGAGCATTCAGATCAATCGTCGGTGGAGCGCATGAATCGATTATTTGGAGAAATTTTCGGCTGATGTCAAAAACGCATACGCACGACACGAGGGACTCATTTTGATCGCTGAGATCAGAAACCCGTTGCCAGTGGACACTGTCGTCCATCGAATATGCATATACCTTTCTAACGCAGTATTTCCACCACCGCTGATGGTTGCTCTCGCACACGAATGCATCCCAAATAATATCTAAAACCGTGCTGTCTTTGGCTCGCGCGAAGTGCCATGGCCAGAAAACCGCAGAGTACAATAAAAGGTGGCGATTCTTGTGCCATCCTTCCCGTGTTCGAACGTTTGGATCATAGTCATCCCACGCCTTTGCTGTACATATCAGGGAGAGACAGGCATGCGCAATTTCGGTGTGTGAATCTTCCGTAGAAAGCGTGACATCGAAGAATTCTTCCACAGAAAGGTGTGCAAAGCGAAACAGGTTCAGACTTTTGTCCAGAATGACCAGGTTGTGGCAGGCTTTCAGGAGTACGTTCGGCTGGATCGGTTCGTGAGAAAATTCGCCGGAGGGGCTAATATCAGCACTAGCAGCATCAAGGAGAGTCTCCGAGCATACTGGCTCGCAGGAGAACTTGATCCAGCGGAAGGCATTGAGGGCTATTCGTCTTGGGCCGGGTTGTTGTGCAAGAATGCGATCGTATATCTGCTGGTAGGCATTCCGTAGGGTGATTGGCAGCTCCCGAAGACCATTTCGTACCTCGCTCTCGGTGGCCATGCCGCAGAGGTATGTGATCTGAAGCGCTGCAAGTTGGAACCTGGCGAAGAGTTGTCAGCCGTATCCATGGTGCATCGTTGATATGGTGGACTCACATTCCCCGGGATCGCGCGCCCAATACCTTGCATATTTCGGCCTTAAGGTCATCGCTGACGGCACCGTCGAGCAGCTCTCCATCGTCAATCACAGCCTGGATC
>Ga0307508_10000668_pt1 | contig 41289 bp, 49 predicted proteins | sample 9_EM_MG_FD_203089 | JGI IMG/M metagenome (GOLD analysis project Ga0307508, IMG submission 203089) | Populus trichocarpa ectomycorrhiza microbial communities from riparian zone in the Pacific Northwest, United States - 9_EM | ecosystem: Host-associated > Plants > Roots > Unclassified | place... | reverse complement strand
TTCGTCCCAATCTCTTCACGCCCGGCGTAGTATCATTGCGGTATTCGACTTCGCTGTGGCGGTATTCAACTTCGCCCTAATCTCTTCATGCCCGGTGTGGTATCGTTGCGGTATTCGACTTCACGGTAGCGGTATTCGACTTCGCTGTGGCGGTATTCGGCTTCGTCCCAATCTCTTCACGCCCGGCGTAGTATCATTGCGGTATTCGACTTCGCTGTGGCGGTATTCAACTTCGCCCTAATCTCTTCATGCCCGGTGTGGTATCGTTGCGGTATTCGACTTCACGGTGGCGGTATTCGACTTCTCCCTAATCTCTTCACGCCCGGCGTGGTATCGTTGCGGTATTGGACTTCGCTGTGGCGGTATTCGGCTTCGCCCCAATCTCTTCATGCCCGGCATGGTATCATTGCGGTATTCGCCTTCGCTGTGGCGGTATTCAGCTTCGTCCCAATCTCTTCATGCCCTGCGTAGTATCGTTGCGGTATTCGACTTCGCTGTGGCGGTATTCGACTTCGCCCTTATCTCTTCATGCCCGGCCTGGTATCGTTGCGGTATTCGACTTCGCGGTAGCGGTATTCGACTTCGCCCTAATCTCTTCACGCCCGGCGTGGTATCATTGCGGTATTCGACTTCGCTGTGGCGGTATTCGGCTTCGCCCCAATCTCTTCACGCCCGGTGTGGTATCGTTGTGGTATTCGACTTCGCTGTGGCGGTATTCGGCTTCGCCCTAATCTCGTCACACCCGGCATGGTATTGTTGTGGTATTCGACATCGCGGTGGCGGTATTCTGTTCCTTCCAGAGTTTCCGGCATTTGCTAGTCGTTTCAGGCGTTTCTGGTCTTTCGAATGTGTCCGGCGTTCTCGGTGTTTCTGGTGTTTTTGACGTTTCTGGTGCTTTCATTGTTTCTGACATTTTTCGTGAAAGCTTGCTACTGACAGCAATACTCGCAACTGGTTTTGTCGAAGCTTCATATCCCTTTTCCAGGGAGATTCTCCTGACTCTCTAGCAAGTATGTTTGTCTTGCCGGCACTTTTCTGGGCAATATTTGATGTCAAAACCAACCGTTGGCTGGCCGTTCTAGGATTGCTGGAGAGATAGTGTCCGGCGGCAGGACAAACATCAGAATCCACTCGCGGCGTTCACCATCTGTGATCACCGCCGGCGGACCAATCATTGCAGACACAGCTGCATCGATACTAATGTCTCGTACGGTTAACGGATCCCGTCATTAGATCGCCTTCCTTAAAACCTTTTGCGATCGTTTGTTGTCATGCGCTCTCGTCGAGAAGGGGATGAAAGGGGAATGTACGCGCGTCTTATCCTCCTTTTAGCACGGGACTACGTCGCCGACGCAAACCTTCACGCTCAAATCGATCCCGCGATTCCGGATCTCGCTACTTGGTCTCGTCTATTTTCGTTCCTCCGGTTCTTGGAAACATTGGTCGGCCCCGATCGCTACGACGATGTACTCCGTCTTGGATCGGGAGCAGTACGGACAACCCGCAGCTCAGCGGCCGGCAAGAAGTTGAGCATACCATTAAAGGAAGCATTCGCAACGGCAATGCTGAATTTCAATCACTTCTCGGCGACAGATATTCCCTCGACCCATCAATATTCGACATGGGTGATGGGTCGAGGGAATATTTGTCGCCGAGAAGTGATTGAAATTCAGCATTGCCGTTGCGAATGTGATGGGTCGAGGGAATATCTGTCGCCGAGAAGTGATTGAAATTCAGCATTGCCGTTGCGAATGTGATGGGTCGAGGGAATATCTGTCGCCGAGAAGTGATTGAAATTCAGCATTGCCGTTGCGAATGCTTCCTTGAATGGTATGCTCAACTTCTTGCCGACTGCTGAGCTGCGGGTTGTCCGTACGACTCCCGATCCAAGACGGGAGTACATCGTCGCAGCGATCGGGGCCGACCAATGTTTCCAAGAACCGGAGGAACGAAAATAGACGAGACCAAGTAGCGAGATCCGGAATCGCGGGATTGATTTGAGCTTTCGTTCGTACCGCTTGCGCAAACGGTTGGTGGTGCCAGCGCCCCTCGCAGACGAGAGACCACCTCTTCAAGGTGTGTCCGGAATGGAGGATGCAGCAGAAGGTTCTGCGGGCCGAGGCGCAGAAGGAGACTGGGAGGTGGAAGAGCCGGTGGAAGATCCGGGATCTACTTGCCGATGGGAGATGTGGGCAGGCGGTGCTGGACCTCCCCTCGTCTACGGACATGGGAAGGCTGGTGCCACCTCTGGAAGAGAGCGACGTCGGAAGTGAGGTGTCAGAGTGGGAGCTCCAGGAGCGCTGGGAGCGGGAAGAGGAGCGGGAGGTGAAGGCGGAGGAGCTGGGTGCCGAGGGCGAGCTGGGCGGTGGGGCAGAACCCCCACGTTCCTACCACCCCCCTCGTTCATGGCATCGGCGGAAGAGGATTAGGGGTTGGGCCACCTTTCCTTTGTTATTTCCTTTGTGTTTCTATTCGGCGCGCTTCTACTTTCTTTCGGGACAGGCCTGGGCGGAGGGCAAAAGGGGAGCTTGCAACGAGCCGCCACCGCGCGGACAGCGGACGGGAAAAATGGATAAAATGTACGCCGCCATAGTCTAGATAGGCTGAATGCGAGTACGATTAAACAAAAGAAAAGAAAAAAAAGCCCGCGCAAACGGTTTTGGCGTTTCAGCCTGGGCGACCGAGACCGCCGTCTATGCCGCAATGCGCCTGGAAACTGTCAGCACTCCGTCGTGCATGGGAATTGCGCTGAAGCCCTTCAGTTGCATTTGCTCCTGCCATTTCTGAGCGATGCAGCGGAACTCCTTTCGCTCCGGTACCCGCGGTATTTGAGCGGCACCAAATCGGGCATCGGCGAAAAGAAGTCCGCAACGTGGCGAATTGAGAATCTTGCCTGGCCTCGTCTCCGGATTCGCCGTCCTCATCACCGCTGCCGTTGCCGCCGTGCTGTCTTCGGCTTCCGTCGCCTCGACTGCCATTACCGCCACCACGATTGGAGTTGCTGCCTTGCTGCCTTGCTGTGGGCTGCTGGTGGCGCTGGAGCTGGTGCTAGTGTCGTTGCGTCCGCCTCCGCGGCCGCCGTTGCCACCTGCTGATGTGGCGACTATTTCCGGCGACTCCGCCATTTCGCGGCGGCACCGCCATCTACGATGCTTCTGTCATAGCCGAGGCCACTATGTATTCCGTCTGTTCCTGGCACATAATGAGGGTCGCTGAAGTACGGTTGACTGCGACTCTAATAGATCTCAGTACGTAATGGATGAATTGTGTAGATTGGGAGAAGCCGGAATAGAAGGCGCAGGTGGGGTGGGGGAATCGACGGATATGGCAGGAGTTGGTGTGGGATTATATCGGTCAGTTTGGCGAGTATGCTATAGGACTGGAGAAGGGAAGGATTTGGACGCCGCGAATGCAAACGCTACAGCTTTGGAAAACGGAAACCCAAACACTATCGATCCGGACGCCACGGGGTCGGGAGGATATTCCACCAGGCCGGATCCATGGCCAGCCGAGGAGTCTGGCGAAGAAGTGTAGGAAGCCGGATGTGAGGTAAGAGAAGGGGAACTGGACGCTATCTCGAGTGAGAGCGCCGAAGGAGAAGAAACAGATCCGGAAGCTACTAGTTCGGACGCTACGGTGACAGATCGTGGAATGGCATCCGAGTTCGACGCTCCGAACCAACGCCTGAGACCACCATCTGGCGAGCGAGCCATAGAGCCGGAAGTGGGAGAACATTCTGGTGCGACGAGGTTGGATCGGCACCTGTCCCTGAGGCCGGATCCGAGGCCAGACGAGGTTTCTCACGAAGGACTAATGGAAGCCGAATGTGAGGCAAAGATGCGGAATCGGGTCACTATCGGTGAGCGTGGAAGGAGACTAGGAGAAAATTTGGAGGCTAGAGAGTGGAAGGATGTCGCGGGGTCGCTGGATTGGGGCTGACAGACCCCAAGATGATGGCCCTGGGTGAGACTCAGCCTATCGTTGGAGCGAGGCCGGTTCCTTCGCCAGACGGGGGGGTTGATAAGAGGCTGGAGAGCGTGACACCTAAAGAACCAGAAGCCGAGAAATCGGAGAGATACTATCGTGGGTCAGACCGGTTCATTGATGTCGCAAGGTATCTCACAATGGGGAAGTTACCGGCCGTCCACTGGGAACAATACGTACACACTGGAGACTTGAGATTGAAGGCTGCCTGTTTTCGCATCGATCCCAAGGCCATCATGCCATGTACGGAACTCACCACCGAGATGAGATCCACCTTTCGACCGTGTGCCCCGAATAATCGCAATACCCTCCTGGCGCACACATTCAACCCAAATTACCAGTACATCTGCGCCAGTATCGAAAAGGGTTGCAGCCGCATGCAGTCGGGAAGTACCACGAGTCGGAGCGGGCGATGGTAGAGGAGACTAGTGAGGAGAAAGGGTAGACGAGTTAGAGGAGGCGGATGTAGGATATGCGGCGAAAGGGATATGGATTACGGTAATATGGCGGGAAGGATGTGGTCTTAACGGCTGCGGGAATTGTGGGAATGTGGCGATTGATGTTTAGGGGGAGATAGTGAGAGTGTGTTTGATAGCGATGAGGAGCGAGGTTTTAAGTAGGAGAGCGATGAGATTAGATGTTGTTTGCGGTTGATGGATTGAGTGTGTGATATAGGAGTAGGCTCTCTATGTAGGACTGTGAATTTTGCCGCGTGGGCGACGAGCTCGCAGTTGAGCTGCAGGGAAGGTTCGAGACTTTCTGACGGTTTTGCTCCTGCTCCGCTCGGCACTAATGGTCTGCAACACCACAGACAACAAACCACATTCTTTATAAGATTCTAAACCATCAGCGCGCCCCCGAAATGTTTGTTTTCATGAAAACAAAGACTCTGAGTGGCTAGTGGTAATGTAAACAAAGCGAGAACTACCTTCTATCGGTCACCACCACCACCACCGCCCCCACTGCGGGGCACTCGCTAGCACTCGTTTTTTTGTGCGGGAAGGTGGAGTGACTGGCACGGCGGCGTCGGTGCTAGAGTCCGTCCTTCATCTGCCCTCCCCTTTTTTCTGTCGTTTAGTTCCTTTACTTTTTCTCTTGGGTCGATAGTTGGGATAAGTAGACGATACAACCTCTGCTTCCTCGGCCCTTCCTCTGGTTCTCTTTTCTCTCTCCTTACTTCCCTTAGCCAGTGCTATATCTCGTCTTGCTCCGGTGCCTGCCGGAGGAGGAAGCAGCCTGACTCTTTCTTCTCTTCCTTGTTCCTCTTCTTCCTTTTCCTCCTGTCTCCTCGGCCTAGGAGGATCCCTTTCTCCCCCCCGTAGTTAAAACCACCAACACCACCGTTCTGTGAATACCTCAACAACCAATACTTCAATCGAGAATCAGACAAAAGGAGGTGATTCTCTAAGGCGCTATCTGCCGTCTATGGGCAACGTTAAAAAACTTATGTGTTTTGCGTCCCTTGCTGTGGATTGCGACAGGGCTCCCAAGCGATCACTCATCACTGGTGGTGTTGGGTTTTGGTTGCGAGTTTTTACTTTTTGCTGTTCAAGGATCAGCATCCAATAACATGTTACCTACTTTGGTCGTTGTCGGCCTCCGCAGCAGGGTAAATTGCAGAAAGGCGGGGTAGATAGAGCGGGGAAAGCAGGGATATTGGGAAACTGTTTGCATTCAACCCACCGGCAATCGCACCCACCAACTAAACACTGTACGCGCGCACACAACTGTCAGCCCTAACACTACCGTCAGCTACATCATGGGAAACACAATCAATCGCCGGATCTACGAAGACTCCAACCACGTCCAGTTCGTTGGCTCGGTTGTACATGGCGAGGTGAACATCAATCATGGCGGGTAAGTCTCCCCTGGACCTGGTAGAAGCGATGACGAGATATACGAAGGGGCATGGCCCTGCTTGATGGAAGGTAGTATCGGCTAACAGGAGCTTGCTGGCAGATCTGAGAGTAAGAGACCCCCTCGATCGAAATACATTACTGCAATCCCCCGAATTCATACTAAGATGGTACCTAGCGTCCAAAAGATCCGAGATCCTGGAATGGATATCCACAATTCCGTACAGTAGGCACCATACGAGGATCAGCGAGAATCGCCTAGAAGGCACTGGGGAATGGATCCTGAAGAAGGAGGAGTACCGGAATTGGAGGTCGTCGACTGTGTCGATGTTGTTGCTATTGCGGGGAATCCGTAAGTCACTGCGTGCCTCCTTCGCCAGACGAGCTGTCGTGTTAACACCGGCCCATCTAGCGGGAGCCGGCAAAACCTACGTCGCATCAAGGGTCATCGATTTTTTCCTTTCGGATCCAACTCTCGGCAGATTGGCGTACTTCTACTGTAATCGAGCGGAAGGAAATCGCCGAGATCCGGAGGAAATACTGAACGCGCTTGTTCAGCAGCTTGCGCAAACTTCTGAAGAGAACAAACTTCTGAAGCCGGTCATCGATATCTACGAAGGGCGACAGGAAAAAGGTCAAAAGTCGTCGCGACTAAGCTTGACAGAAAGTCAAGAGCTCCTCGTCCAACTCATAGATTTATATCCTCAGACGACGATTTGCATCGATGCCTTGGACGAAGTCGATCCCACGGTCCGGCTGAAATTATTAAACGCACTGAAGTACGTCGTGAAGAAATCAACGAGTGTAGTCAAGTTTTTTACGACTGCTCGAATGGACACCGACATCCTCATCAACTTGGAGACGTTTCCAAGAGTCGAGCTGCAGCCTGATGACAACGCCAACGACATCAACCATTTCATAGAAAGGAGCATTCAGAGCGCTATTGGTGACTCACGGCTCCTTCACGGTGTTGTCCCTAGTGACCTCAAAGACGAAATGTGCGATGTCCTTCGATCCAGATGCAAGGGAATGTAAGCTCACCATGATCACTGTAACAAGTAATGGATGTAACTAATGGCCGAGTGCTAGGTTCCAACTAGCCGCACTCCAGATCACTTTTCTCTGTGAGATGTGTACTCAAGGAGATGTACGACGCAGTCTAAAGGAATTACCAGACACGCTCAAGGAGGTCTACTGCGAAATATTCAAGCATATCGGTGCCCAAAAAGGGAGTGCTCCTCGACTAGCACTCAATGCTTTCCGGTGGATCCAATGCTCATATGAACCAATACGAACACAAACCTTGCTAGACGCAATCACGGCTGAAATTGGCAACTCGGGAGAATTCTCCCACGAGGACACCTTGCAGGTGAATGATCTATTGAGAGCTTGCCAGAACCTCATCATTTTGGACGAAGGCCTGAACGTCTTCCGTTTTGCTCATCTCTCAGTGGATGAATACTTGGAAACCCAACTGCCCACGGTCGATTCTCATGGCACGATCGCGAAAGTTTGCCTCTCGCTGCTGTGCACTCCCAGCGCTTGGGACGATTATGACACCACCCTCAAAACAAAAGACGGGGACTACCGCGATCGTCACCTCTTGTTGTACTCGGCGGTATTTTGGCCATGGCACTTTGCTCGTTTTGAAGACGCGAAGACCTGTCCAATCTTGACAGCTCTCTGGGACACATTCGTATCAGGGAATAACCACCGGCGATGGCGGCACTATCATAGCAGGCGTATTCATACCACATGGGATCACGAGGATATTTTTTGGCATAGATCCCTGGCTCTGCAGTGGGGAAGCAACGACGTTCTTTTCTCGGTTTGTGTGTTTGGGTTAGGCCGCAGATTTACCCCAGTGTTCGAGTCCCAGTCTGTTAAAAAGTCCCGTCTGGACCGATTACTTCTCCATCCGTGCAAATTTGGAGATCTAGAAATTGTTCAGCTGCTACTAGAGTTGGGCGCCGCGGTCTCGGTCTTTGACTCAAAATGGAGCACACCGCTACACATGGCCTCGGAGAGAGGGCACGAGGCGGTTGCCCAGCTGCTCCTCGACCGGGGAGCCGACATCTCTGCTATCAACATCAAAGGGGAAACACCGCTATTCTTGGCCTCGATGTCTGGGCACGAGGCGGTGGCCCGGCTGCTCCTCGACCGGGGAGCCGACGTTATGAGAGGCGACTACGGCGAGTGGACAGGGCTACATATCGCCTCGCTGTGGGGGTACGAGGCGGTTGCCAGGCTGCTCATCGACCGGGGAGCAAACATCACAGCCGCCGACTCCGAGGGGCAAACGGCACTTTGCCTCGCCGTGGAGGGTGAGAACGACGCGCTGGCCCGGCTGCTACTCGACTGGGGAGCCGACGTCACGACTGGCGGATGCACACCGCTGCACCACGCCGCGCAGACAGGACACGAGACGGTTGCCCGGCTGCTTGCCGACCGGGGAGCCGACGTCTCGCCAGCTGATTCGTTCGGGAGAACGCCACTGCACCGTGCGTTAGAGTGTGGGCACGAGATGGTGGCCCAGCTACTCATCGACCGGGGAGCCAACATAACGGCAGCCGACAACCACAGGCGGTCGCCACTGCACCTCGCCTTGGAGAGAAAGTACGAGACATTGGCCCGGCTGTTCATCCGCCAGGGGGCCGACGTCTCAGCCGCCGACGAAGACGGGCAGATGCCACTACACTTCGCCTCGCAGGGAGGGTACGAGGATGTTGCCCGGCTGCTCTTCAATAAGGGAGCCGACGTCTCAGTCGCCGACAAAACCGGGCGGACGCCATTGCACCTCGCCTCCCAGGGAGGACACGAGGCAGTTGCCCGGCTGCTCATTGACCTGGGTGCCGACATCTCGGCCGCCGGTGAAGACGGGCGGACGCCACTGTACCTCGCCTCGCAGGGAGGGTACAAGGATGTTGCCCGGCTGCTCGTCGATCGGGGAGCCGACGTCTCAGTCGCCGACAAAGCCGGGTGGACGCCATTGCACCTCGCCTCCCAGGGAGGACACGAGGCAGTTACCCGGCTGCTCATTGACCTGGGTGCCGACATCTCGGCCGCCGGTGAAGACGGGCGGACGCCACTGAACCTCGCCTCGCATCGAGCAGTTGTCCGGCTGCTCGTCGATCGGGGAGCGGATGTCTCGGTCGCCGACAAAGTCGGGCAGATGCCACTGCACTTCGCCTCGCAGGGAGGGCACCTGGAGGTTGCCCAGCTGCTTCTCGATGAGAGAGCCGACGTCTCAGCCGCCGACAAAGACGGGCAGATGCCACTACACTTCGCCTCGCAGGGAGGGTACGAGGATGTTGCCCGGCTGCTCTTCAATAAGGGAGCCAGCGTCTCTGCTGCCAACAACGACGGGGACACCCCGCTATTCTTCGCCTCGGAGAATGGGCACGAGGTGGTTGCCCGGCTGCTCCTCGATCAGGGAGCCGAAGTCTCAGTCGCCGACAAAGACGGGCGGACGCCACTGTACATCGCCTCGCAGGGAGGGCACCTGAAGGTTGCCCAGCTGCTTCTCGATGAGGGAGCCGACGTCTCAGCCGCCGACAAAGAACGGCAGACGCCATTGCACCTCGCCTCGCAGAATGGGCACGAGGATGTTGCTCGGCTGCTCGTCGATCAGGAAGCCGACATCTCAGCCGCTAACAGAGATGGGCAGACGCCATTGCACCTCGCCTCGCAGAATGGGCACAAGGATGTTGCCTGGCTGCTCGTCGATCAGAGAGCCGACGTCTCGGTCGCCGACAATGTTGGGCGGACGCCATTGCACCTCGCCTCGCAGCGGGGGCACCTGAAGGTTGCCTGGCTGCTTCTCGATCAGGGAGCCGACGTCTCAGTCGCCGACAAATATGGGCGGACGCCATTGCACCTCGCCTCGCAGCGAGGGCACCTGAAGGTTGCCTGGCTGCTTGTCGATCAGGGAGCCGACGTCTCAGTCGCCGACAAAGACGGGCGGACGCCATTGCACCTCGCCTCGCAGGGAGGGCACCGAGAGGTTGGGCTACTTCTCGATAAGGGAGCCGACGTCTCAGTCGCCGACAAAGAAGGGCGGACGCCATTGCACCTCGCCTCGCAGTGGGGGCGCCAGGATGTTGCCCTGCTGCTCCTCGATCAGGGAGCCGACGTCTCAGTCGCCGACAAAGACGGGCGGACGCCATTGCACCTCGCCTCGCAGGGAGGGCACCGAGAGGTTGGGCTACTTCTCGATGAGGGAGCCGACGTCTCAGTCGCCGACAAAGACGGGCAGACGCCATTGCACCTCGCCTCGCAGGGAGGGCACCTGGAGGTTGCCCGACTGCTCCTCGATCAGGGAGCCGACGTCTCAGTCGCCGACAAAGACGTACTAACGCCATTGCACGTCGCCTCGCAGGGAGGGTACGAGGATGTTGCCCGGCTGCTCGTCGATCAGGGAGCCGACGTCTCAGTCGCCGACAAAGACGGACGGACGCCACTGCTCCTCGCCTCGCAGAATGGGCACAAGGATGTTACCCGGCTGCTCGTCGACCGGGGAGCCGACGTCTCAGTCGCGGGCAAAGACTGGCAAACGCCATTGCACGTCGCCTCGCAGAATGGGCATGAGGATGTTGCCCGGCTGCTCGTCGATCGGGGAGCCGACGTCTCGGCTGCCGACGGCGACGGCTGGACGTCGCTGCACCACGCGGCCTGGAACGGACACAACGCGCTGGCCCGGCAGGTCGTGGATCGAGGCGCCGACCTCTCGGCGGCCGACCGTTACGGGTCGACGCCGCTGCACCTCACGGCGTGGAACGGGCATGACGCGCTGGCCCGGGTCCTCGTGGATCGAGGCGCCAACGTCTCAGCGGCCGACGCCTACGGGCGGACTCCGCTGTACCTCGCGACCGATATCCGGCGTGAGGCGTTGGCCCGGCTGCTCGCTGACGCCACGGCCCCATCCTCCCCTCAGTAGCGTCGTTTCTTTTTATGATATAGTATAAGCATAACCGGCCTATCCGATACAGAAAGAACGCAATGGCACAGCTCCGCCGGCTTGCAGGGCAGATGGGCCTCGCACCGGTCAACTGCAGGAAGGTCATGACGGCTTACATCCAGTCAGTCGCCATGTTCGGCTCAGAGCTGTGGTGGAAGGGCGACCAGACCCGGGGCACCATTGGCTAGGCAAACGAGTTGCAGCTTCTGGTCAACCGAGAAGCTCGAGCGACCACAGGGTACTTTCGGACAACTAACATCGGCGCCCTTTCGATGGAGTCGGACTCGGACCAGCGGCAGCACAGCTGGAGAACAGACAGCGGCGGTTTGGGTTACGGTTGCTCAGCCTACCGCAGGGTGACCAGGCAAGGGAGATCGTCGGCACCACACAGCGATTGGACGGAGACTCACGGAGGCCCTCGCATATGCGGGCAGGACGGAGATCACAGTTCTGTTAGAGGAACCAGGACCCTCGATGCTGAACTGCTGCAGCAAGAGGAGGCCGAAGCGAAGGCCGGTTCGGAGAAGCCACGACCTGCGCTCACCATGTTCACGGATGGGTCACGACTGGACGATGGAGCCGTAGGATACGCGGTGTTGTGGAAGAACGGCCAATCCTGGGTGGGCATCAAGTCTCACATGGGCTACAACCAGGAGGCCTACCACGCGGAGTGCGCGGCCCTGGCCAGGCCTTAGACACAGTGGTGCGGCGTCGATTCCCCCCGGAGAGTTCACGATCTTCACAGGCTCCAAGTCCGGTCAGACGCACAGCCTCCGAGGATCCAGGTCTGGGGAAGGTGTGGAAACCAACGCTGATATACCTATTTTCCTATGTTCAGATTGGATATGTGGCGGTGGCGTTCGGACAAACGATTACACCGCGTCTCCTTAGTACTGCTATGCGTTATTCTCTCCGTTGCACTCTCTGTCCCTTTGTACAATGCATTACTCTCGGAGGAATATTACACCGCGTCTCCTTTGTGCTGCTATGTTGCGGCGAGTATATGTAGCCTAGCATTTCCTCACACTCATTCCTTTATAGTTGAAATACAGTCTTTACCTTTGGTATGCTTTAATACCTCGCTGCTACGTGTCAACTCCCGGATCGAACCCTCCAGTTTCCAAGCGACCCCACTTCTGCAGTTGCTCAGACTTCAGCAGGTGTATGCAAATCAGGCCTGGCCACACATCGCGGCGCTAAGGAAGGCCCGCGTGGACATCATTATCGAGATCCGGTGGTGCGCGGCTCACAAGGGGATCATGGGAAACGAGAAAGCGGACGAGAGGGAAAAGCTGGCAGCAGCAGAACCTGACGGCCGGGGGACCGGTATTGGAGCCGCTCGATGCCTCCCCCTAGATCTCTCGCCCAATTAGAGTGGGAGATTGCGGAAAACAAATGGACGAAAGCCCGAACTACTGGTAGGAAGTACAAGCTGCCGGCCCGGCAGCCCTCGGACGGAGAGGTGGTTAAGAGCACGAAAGGGTCGGCCTCGTGGTTTTACCAGCTGAAATCGGGACACACCCTAACTAGCCAGTATGTGAGGAGATGGGGAGGCGGAGCGGACCGCTCTGCCGGATGCCCAAGGCTCGCGGCTTCAAGAAATAGGCACTGTACGGCAAAGAGGTAACGCGGAGCGTGGACGGACCGTCCGGAAGAGAAAGAAGAAGTTCTACTGATGTCTAGCTAAGAGAGAGAAGAAGCCGAAGAAGTAGAAGTCGCCTGCAACCGCAAACCCAACCTAGAGGATGCTGAGGCGCTAAGGCGCCAAGCCATCGGGCCTTGGCGTTCTCACCTGACCACGCTGAGGCGCTGGGACGTCAAGCTACCGAACCTCGGCGTCCTCCCCTTATGTACACATTAACCACCGTTAGCCACTTGGTAGAAGCGAGATATCGGGTACACGGAAGCGAGACGCCGCAAGACCCTCCTCAAGGTGTGCCCAGAATGGAAGGCCCAGCAGAAGATCATCTGGGCAGCGGTGCTGAAGGAGACCGGGAGGAGGAAGCACCGGTTCAAGATCCGGGACCTCCTTGCCGATGGGAGGTGTAGATAGCAAGGAGGCACTGGACTTCTTTTCCACCAATGTGAGAAGGCTGGCCCCGCAACGAGCCACCTCGCGCGGATAGCGGACGGGAAACCTGGATAAAAAGTGCGCCGCCATAGTCTAGCAAGGCTGTGTGCGAGTATGAATAAACAAAAAAAAGATGCCGCGAGACTCGCAACGATAGTAAGAGGAAGAGAGAAAGATAAAGAGGGATGGAGAAAGATCGATAGAGGAAGAGACAGAAATAAAGAGAGAAATAATAGAGAGAAATAGTACTACTTGTGGCTCATCCGGGGCGCAAGTCCACCATATATCTATCTCCTTCTCCCCTTTTCTGTTGCGCAAACTCATTCCTCAGGGTCTGTTGGGAAGCCTCCGGTTTGGAGCTTGAGGTGTATTGAGAACTGGCTCTGGCCTGGGCCATATTAGGGCGGCTTGGCCTTGGCCTTGGGTGCGGGCGCGGGCATTGTCCCAGGCAGCTGGGGCGGAGGCAGTGGTCGCAAGCGTGGCTGTGAGCATAATCACCTGTGACTTTGGTCCCATTCTCAGGATGTCAAAGGGGCTACTGTTTGATGAGTCCAAGTCAGTCACAGTCCGATCAGTCAGACTCATTCTGGCAGAGGAGATGTCTGACGGATGGGGATTGAGGAGTCGGGCTCGAGGGAGAGAATGGGGTAGGCCTGGTTGGCGCACCTGTGTACGTTTAGGCATCGCAGGTACCGAGGAAGAGGTGTGGCAGCATGGCGTGGTTCCACACTGTTCCGCACTGGTGGGGCCAGTGACGGTGTGGGTATTCACGGGAGGAGGAAGAGCAAAACGCAACACTTGCTAGTCTTCGGCTTAACAACACTGCCCACCGGTGCGTCCAGCTCTGCAGAGGGCGCTGGTTGAGATTCTCGTCGCTGTCGAGGGACCAAATGCCGCTGCCATTGCCACCTTCTTTGTCCAACTTCTCTCCAGACCTTCAGCCGCTGTTAAAACTCTCGCGGTGCTTAACTCTTGTTGGTACCTTAGCAACTTCCATCTGAGCCTGGAGCCGTTGCATGTGCACTTCCGCGATTTCGGTCTTCGTCACGTTGCAGAGTTGTTCCCTTGTATTAGCGATACGGAAGGTGATGATTGTGTGGAATTCTGTTGGCGAGACGAGGCTTGTGTCTGTAATCAATGTGGAGTACAAGATAATAGGTATCACGGGTTTTTTCTGTTTACTCATACTCGCATTGAGCCTATATAGATTATGGCGGCGCACTTTTTGACCGTTTCCCCGCTGCTGTCCGCACAATGGCGGCACCCAGCGCCTCCGTCTCCGCCCTCCTCTCCTCTTCCTGCTCCCGGCGCTCCCGTAGCTCCCGCTCTGACACCTCGCTCCCCACGTCTTCCTCAGCCGGAGCCAGCCTTCCCACATCCGTAGTGGCGAGGAAGTCTAGTACCGCCTGGCTGCATCTCCCATCGGCAAGGAGGTCTCGGATGGTGAACCGATCCTTCCCCTCCCGCTTTCCTTCCGCACCTCTGCCCATAGGATCTTCTGTTGGGCCTTCCATTCTGGGCATACCTTGAAAAGGTGGTCCCGCGTCTGCGTTTGGCACCGGCACCACCAGCGCTGCGAGGCAGGTTGGTTCTCCGTCCACTGGAGGTACTGCCCAGTGAGACAGTGGCCAGTCTTCATCTGGTAGAACCTTGACGCGAGCCTCTTAGCACTCCCCGCCACCACGCCATCCGGCCTCAGGCTCTTCGGCATTCAGTATTCCTCCTTGGAGGTCCAGCCTCCAGCCCATTGCCGTGCTTCTGCCCACTTCTTTTCTGAGATCTCCTGCTTGAGGTGAGAGAGGGATCTAGGGAGCGGCATTGCGCGGGCGTGTGGCTTTTCCGCCGCGAGTTTGGCCCACTCGTTAGCTTTCTCATTTCCCGGAACACCCTTGTGCGCCGGACACCACCGGATCTCGATGGTAATGTCTGGCTTAGCCCTCCGTAGCACCGCGATGTGCTTTCTTGCCTGGAGAGCATACATCTGGCTGGGGCCAGGCTCCTCAGAGGCTATCCGCCGTATGGCAGCTTGGGCGTCCGTGAAGATTGTGACCATTTCCGGAGTCGTCTGTCGTCGTGAAGCCGTTTCCAGTGCTCTAGCAACGGCGGCGCACTCTGCAGCATAGGCCTCCTGGTTGTATCCCATGTTGGTCCTGATACCCGCCCACTTCTGGCCGTTTTTCCAAGAGGAGGATGGTTTGTTCCGCAAGTTCTTGCCTTTTCCAATAGCATAACACACTTGACAATATAACGAAGCTGAGAGTTGCTCGATCGTCCAGTACTCGTTCGCTCGCTGTCTGCTGATCTCGCACAACATCAATCATACGGCGGAACTACCTTCCCCTCCGCCATCAAGGTTTCCCTTGATCACCAGGCGTCGCCAGCTTTCCGGGATAATCTCGCAGGAAGAGGTTTGGCCGCAGCCCTTCCTTCTCGAGAGTACGCCTATGCGGGTGCCCCTGAGGTACCTTTCATCGGTGCCTGATCGCGATCTGGGCCTGGCCCTCAGAGTGAATTTCCTCGTCATAACAGCTTGTCCCCGGCTGCCACAGCCGTGACATTCGGCAGACCCGGAGGCACCTCTTTAAGAATTGTAGGCAGTGGACGGGGCGGAAGAAGGCGCTCTGGGATGAGGTTTTGTTGAGGACCGGACGGAGGTGGGGACCCATCAGCATTCGCCAGCATTTCCCAGATGAGCGGTGCTCGAGAGAGAGCATGTCTTTCTTAAGGGCTGCAATGGACGGACGGGTAGTGCCAAAGGTGGAGCTCGAGGGGGAGCGGGAGGTGAGTGCAGGTGTCCACCATCTCCGACTTTTCGGCCCGACCGAACCTGCCGCGCCACTTGCGCTCCACATTGGCCCAGCCCGCCTTCTTCCTGTCCCTTGCTCGTGGCCTTGCAGCATCCTTTTCTTCCTGCTGCCGATCAGAGGGAGGCACTTGGGCCTCCGCGCAATGGCGGTTGCCGCCATTCTTTTCTGTAAACTGGGTAGACGGCGGCTCGTCCGCGCTTGCGTGCTAAGAGCGCATCAGCGTCGGGGGCGGGGACGCGATTCTCACCGTCTTGTTTTCGTGGCTTCCTGGGGGTGGCTGGTGGGAAGCGGGGGCCTCCACTCACATCACTTCGTCTTTTCTTCTTTGTCATACCGGCTCGATGCGGGGCGGACTCGCCGGATAGGGCGTCGGGGATAGACTGGGATGATCGGACCCGGATAGGGGCCGCTGTCCCGCCAATCAGAGCCACCAGCTCCTCAATTCTTCCTGGATTGTGACAGCAACTCCGCGTTGGTCTCCCGCAACATGATGTTGGCCGTGCGAAGTAGAGCAATCACTCCCTCCGCCTTCTCGGCGGCCGCTTTGTTTGCAACGGCAAGGTCTGGGCTTTCGCGTCTCGCCATGTAGCAGCGCCATTGAAATTCGATTTCGCGCTCCATCAGGTCCTTGATCTCGTGCAAGATAACGGCGGCCGTGGTTTCTAGGTCGGCGAGGGTCACGGGGGACTCATGCGCGAACGCGCGTTCGTCACCGGATTCGTGGGGGGAGAGGGTGGCGAAAGTTTCCTTGGTAGGGTCTTCCATATCGCAGTCGCAGAGGTCTTCGTCCATCGCCATCGTCGCGTTGTTCTGGGTAGGAAGGGGCTCTTGCTCGACGATTCTCCCCTGTTTGGGGGGACCACCTTCCCCTTGTCATTGGTGTTTTTGTTCTTGCCCATATTGGGCAGGTTGGGTCGGCGCGAAGAGTCGATTTCGAATTATCGTGGGTTCGGTGAAGCCAAATCCGATACTAGGATAGGCTTAGCGTTGCCAGGTCTTGGCGTATTCAGCACTGTCTGATGTCCTACATCCGTAGTCAGCACCCGCTCGGATGCACCTCGTGTCGGCGAGGAGATCCCGGATTTTGAACCGCTGTCTTCCCCTACCCGCCTCCTCCCGTCCGTAGTCGTGATGCTGGATAACGAATACATCTGGCCGGGTCCGCCTCAGCATGCAGTGCATGAGGTGGTTATGTGGTCTGCACCTGTCCCGTGCTAACTGTGATGCTACGGCTAGAAGGCTATACGTTCCACAGACAGTTGTCTCACCGCTAACGCGCCTCCTGCAGCGGCAGGGTTGGCTACGCCCATCGTGGTCCGTCGGGTAAAGGGCGGAGCTCCACTGGAACTCACTCTCACCTCACCACCGCCATCTCATCTCCTGAACAGGCTCCCCTAGAGGATCAAAATGGTTGACGTCGTCTGGGGGAGAAGCGACAGCAAGGCTTCTCGCAGATCCGGACGTCGCACCCAGTGGTGATGTATGTATGGTTGCTCGATTGGTCTCTCATCACTCCTTATCTCGCTCTCATCGAAGTGGTTGGCCGGCACACGCAATCCCGGTACGAGCGATTGCTTCTTTCGTTTGCAGAGTACTTGACTTCTGTGTCTCATCGGTCGGAAAGCGCGGACACAAACCACAAGAATCCTGAAGCCAAAGTGACCAGGGCCTCTGGGATCGCAGTTTACAGTTGTATCGCGAGAATTCGACCCATCATTAGTAGCTGACCCATCCCCTTGGGCAATATGGAAAAGCTGCTCCGTCCATCCGGTCGCCTACACGCTTCCTCCTTTTTTTCCAGTCTCGAAAACACCGGTTGGCCTTCTCCGATTGGCGTGGTTGTTGCACGTGTGTGGTAGATAATATGCATAGATTGAGCCAACTTGATAAACCCCTGTTTCTTGACAACAACTTGATGCTCACCATGGTTATCGCGGGTGTGCGGTAATATTCCGGCAAGTCAAAATCCATCCGCGAGAACTCCGTTTCCCCCGTGGCCCCGGCCGCAACGTTTGGGTTACATCGGGATCCTATATTGCCTAGCCATAAGGTTGCCGACCTCCCCTTCCCTTCTTCTTGCTACAAACCTAACAAGACACCCCATCCCACGCCCCGACGAAAAGCAGGCATTCGTTTGCCCCCAGCCAGGTAAAGCCTGCTGCCTATCTCGCTGTAAATGGCTAACACGACGCCTAGGAGGAAACTACAGATCACCAATACTACCAACCAACCCACAAATACTACGCGACACACCGATATATCATACAACGCGACCCGCTGATTCAACCCAATACGTGATGCCACACGAGACTGTTGACTGTCTCATGGACTCTGAGGACGAGGTGACACTACATCAAGAGAGAGGTCACGAGGGAACCGAGAGGGGTAAGGCCTGTTGCGGCCCATCTCACGCTCGCAGGCTAACACTACGTCAAGGAACCGGACCTTTAAGAAACCCACGAAGCCTACGGAATCTACGGAATCTAGGGAACCTACGCAACCCATCAGCAGTGCCAACAGCGTGCAACCCGACGATACAACGGGATCCGCGATGCCGATCTGGAAAAGGTAAGGCTTGCTGCCCACCTCACGGTTACCTGAGGCTAATACGGACCAAGGAAGGCCGATGCTGTGCAGGACCAGCGTGTGTGCGGATTTACTAGCAACAAGGCTTGAATTTCAAACCACCACGATTACTGCAAAATATAAATTTCGGATCCGAAACGCAAACGCTGTGCTCCGACCGAGTCCTCAGGGTGCCATTTCACGCACATCCGGTACATGGCAAGCAGCCTATCTCAAAAATCTAGAGGCATTCACGACAAAACCCGAATTGCTGCACCCGGATCAGTGGCCTAGTGGTGGGGTTCCGGTCCTTACGGAAGTGGAAAAAGCAGCGCAAATTCTTCCATGCAAGGCTACCGCTTCGGATACTTCTCTCGAATGCGAATCCAACGAATCCCGTTCAGCTGGTTGAAGCGTTCAAGCCCGTTGATACAGAAAGCGCAGTTTGGACGCAGATTCATAAACCAACAAAAGGCGGTCCGGTGGAGATGATGATGAATATCACCATGCAGCCCGGTGGGAGTGAAGGAACCTGCGATTGATGAATCAATTGACGACTCGGCTCACCTCCAGAGCGCAAAAGCCACGCATAACGCGACGTCTAAATGGGCTTTTGTGGACATGCACGTCGAAAGGAGCCCGAGATCGATTCGCTGGCCCCTCGAAGGAATCCAGATCTGGCTCCTCTTCCCACATAACGAGGACATGATCAGGTCACTGGTGGCTGCCAGATTGCGGTAACAGGGAAATGTTGCTCTCTTCATGTCTCTGGGTTGGTACCACGTTTTCTACACTTTGGAGGGTGGATTTCTGGGTGGCTTCACATACATGGCCGCTGGGGAGCTGGAGATCGTTTTACGGAGTGGCAGCGGAACAAACGGAAGTCCAAACGGAACAATTCATGAGTCGAATGAACAACAGATCTCGCCCATTCGTACCCGCGCCGACCAGCCCACGGAGTCAACAGATCACGTCTACCGATACCCACGTCGACTACGCACGCTAGCGTGACATCTGAACAATTAGCCCCCCTTATGCAAGATCTCAACCTTGGTGACGTCCGGTTGTTGGAAACGGAAGAGCCGCTTCACGATCTGAGGCCATCCTCACCGACGTAAGGTGCAGCCAGGCGGTGCTGGACTTCCTCTCCATGACAGATGTGACAAGGCTGATCCCGGCTGGGGAAGACGTGGGGAGCGAGGTGTCAGTGAGAGCTCCGAGAGTGGAGGCAAGGGGGGAGGAGCGCTGAGGAGCTGGCGGCCGACGGTGGGGAACAACCTCTGTTTCTCCCCATGCCCTCCTTCATGGTAGTGCCTATGAACGACAACAACTTCCTATACTTCCCAACAATTCGCAGAAGATTCACATCAGAATAATTTTTGGGGGTTCGGTTCGATATTCGGCTTGCAGACTGGCAATCACTTAGTTGTTTCGCTCGTCCGATCGCTTGGTCGCTTTGCTTGACAGTTTGGTCGACAGCTCGCTCGACGGATCGCTCGTTTGTCGGACCGCTCGTATCACTAGCCGTTTGCTCGTGTCGCTCGTCGGCTCGTTCGTTGGATGGATGTCTCGGTTTGCTTGGCCATCCGGGGGTTTCCCCTCATCGTGGTGCGCAAACTCTTCACCTTGGCGTCGGACATAGTGCTCTCGCCGGAGATAATTCCCGGCCGTTTGCACATCCCTCGGGTGAACCCCGCGTCCCGGTTGGTGGCCGCGAGAAGCGTTGCGTGCGCGGTTGAATGTGAGTTAAATCTCCCAACACCTCCTACAGTTGAAGATAACGAACCCTCAACTGTACCATCTGAAGCTTCGCCCATAGATATTCTCCCACCTGGCGAACCTTTCCTGGTGCCTGTTCCAGTAGTAGCGCTTGCTCTTTCCCAGTCACGAGCCGGTACTTGTTGCGGGGACTACCCAGTGCTACAAAATCGACCCGAACACGGGAAGCGGTTGGTACTCGGCTTTGTCACAAGATGGGGTAGCTCACCGCTCGCGGCACTGAGGCTCGCAGCTGACGGACACTCTGCGCAACCTCCGGGGGCTACATACCCACCTCCGCCTGCCTTCCCACCTTTGGCTCTTCAAAAGAGTCGTTCGCTTGTCGGGGAAGGAATGCGCTCACGCACACCAGCCAACACTTACTAGCCGTGGTCGCTCTGCTTGTCGATAGGATACGACAGGCACTATCTATCTAGACAGGCTGCATAGTTCCCGCAGCTCTCGACTGGGTTTGTATGCGGTTCCGCCAACCACCCCTCCGCGCGCCCCATCAGCCCAAGCATGGCCCTCGGCACCTCAGATCGACACTGGATGCGTTGCCCCCCTGTCGCGGAGATCGTTTTTCCGGCTCGAGCACGGCATTATCTCAGGTGCTAACCCCCTCCTATCTCCCGCCTCGATATACTCTCACGCTCGTTACGTACTTCCGCTTCCTTCCGATTCCTTCCAATAGCCATGCCCTCATATGACGGCTTCCAAGGGTTATCTTCCTCTGCGGCAGCACAGAGCCTTTCCCGGCTGTGCCGGTGCCTGTCCCAGGGCGTCCTGATGTTGCAGCGCTGATCGGCCCGCGCTAGGTTCCTCGACTACCAATCGATCCCCCGAGTCCGGTTCTGCCGTTCTATGACTTCGAGTGGCTCTCTACCGATATCTATCTACCCTGTTCGCACCCGGATGCCCACCCAGTGACACTAGGGTGTGACAGCGATCCTGCAAGTACTGGATGGTCTGCCAATGGACTGTGGACATGCCAGTGGCCGGCGTCCAGGTCCCGCATTGACTTACTGACAGACTCCGGGCGGGGATATTTCGGCGATATTGGCCCTTCGGCCCAGTGTTAAGTGAGTTCAGCCGGCCGTTCTGTGCGAGATCGGCAGCAGCGTGCATTGTGCAGAGTTTCATGGGTGTTGGCTGATAGGTGGCGGCGGTGAAGATGGACAGTCACGTGCAGCAGCTCACAGAACCTCGCCCCAAGCTCCGACAGTCTGTGTATTTTTCTTCTTATTTATTCATGACTCGCATGTGGCCTACACAGATAAGATCATGGCGAGCTATACATAGTCGCAAGCTTCCCTTCGCCCTTCGGGAGAAACTGTGGTAGTTCCTCACCCTCGCCACCCAGTTGCTCGGCCTCCACCCTGCGCTCCTCCTCCCTTACCCTCCGCTCTCGAAGCTTTCACTCTGACACCTCGCGTCGTCTTCACTGCGGCCAGCCTTCCCACATCCGTTGCGGACAGGAAACCCAACACCTGCCTGTCTGCACTTCCCGTCGGCGAGATCCCGGATCGTTAACCGGCTCTTCCACCTCCCCGGTTCCTTCTGCATGTCCTCCCACTGGATTTTCTGCTGGGCCTTCTGTCAGAATAATGGGCGTCCGGAGATGACGGGCCGGATACGGCGTCCGGAGATGACAGCTGTCTGAGTCTCCGAGCACCGGCTCGGGAGACAGTCTTCCGTCCTTCCCCGCTGGCGAGTCCCCGAGGCCCATCGTATATAGAGAGAATGTTCTGCCTTCGACTATGTATCAATCAATCAATTCACTATCTTCATCTCTATCGATCCCTATATTCCAACAGGTTATGAGCCCGGATTGAACGCTGTGCCAATCCGCTACCCATCGATAATCGCACCCGCCGTACCTGCCGTTTTGCGCCTCGCTTCTGCGTCTCATCCCTGCACTCTCGATTTTTAAGCCTCAACTTTTGGAGCCGCGTCGCGTCCGACGACATCGCCAAGATGGTCGGAATCAACCAGACAACGCGTCACGTTTGCAGTCGCCGGCCTTTACAACGCCCGAAACTACCGCTCGTGGAGAACGACATGAGATCATTCCCTACTGCTGAGTGCCCTCAAGATTGATACCCGCAACGAAATTTTTCGTCGCACTCTGACACTATGTACTGCCTAGGGCCGTGACTACAATGAATGCGACGACCGCACTGCCTCGACGATCTACCAATCGGTTGAACCCACGATTCGAACCTTCATCTGAAGTCCTCCCGCGAACGAAATCTATCGTGCAGCCCGCGTCTGGGAAATTCTTAGCCAGGACTACGACTCTGCCTTCACGATAATCGGTCGTCGAATACATCTCGAGCCTACTCGCCGTTCGCCAGGAATTGGCCGCAACCGACGAAGCAATCTCGGATACCACCGTCGTTTGCCACCTTCTTTTCGAGCCGTACCGCGATCGTTCGATATTATCGTCGGCGTTTTCAAATACAAACCTTCGGGGGAGCTGCGTGCGCGCTTGGTGATGACGGAGTTGCTGTGGCACCCCACACTGGAGTTGATGCACGCGCTCGGGGAGCTGATGTACGTGCTTGGTGATGCTGGAGCTGCTGCGGCACCCCACACCGGAGCTGCCGTGCACTCTCGAGGAGGCGGAGCTGTGTGCGCGCTCGGTGATGACGGAGTTGCTGCGGCACCCCACACTGGAGTTGACGTGCGCGCTTGGTGACGACGGAGCAGCTGCGGCGCCCCACACCGGAGCTGACGCGCGCGCTCGGGGAGCTGATGTACGTGCTTGGTGATGCTGGAGTTGCTGTGGCACCCCACACCGGAGCTGCCGTGCACTCTCAAGGATGTGGAGCTGATGTACGCGCTTGGTGATGCTGGAGCTGCTGTGGCACCCCACACCGGAGCTGCCGTGCACTCTCAAAGATGCGATTGCTGTGCGCGTTTGTGTATACGGGAGCTACTGTGGCGTCCCCATATCGGAGCAGTCATGCACACCTGATGATGGAGTTACTATGTACGCTCAATGCTGACATTGCGCAGCCCTTCTTATGGATCGGCACTGGAATCGGCCTGGTATCCAGGGGAAGCTTCCGGTGAAGCACATGGTGGGTGGTTAAACAGGTTTACTTTCCCTCTCCTTTCTTTGGTGGATGCACTCTTCCTCCTATGTCCGTGGTTTTCCCATGAGGTTTTTTTACACGGTTATGAGTTTTAACGAGGCATCCGAGGATACTGGGTTTCACTGTTTTGGTTTCTTTTCTCTGCTGCTGTTTTTTGCTATACTAGCCGTTTCATTTTCTCCTTCTCTCCTGCGTTCCTTTGCATCTTCCGTACGAGGGGAAGTGTCAGAATAATGGGCGTCCGGAGATGACGGGCCGGAGACGGCGTCCGGAGATGACGGACCGGAGACGACACGTCCGGAGATGACAGCTGTCTGAGTCTCCGAGCACCGGCTCGGGAGACAGCCTTCCGTCCTTCCCCGCTGGCGAGTCCCCGAGGCCCATCGTATATAGAGAGAATGTTCTGCCTTCGACTATGTATCAATCAATCAATTCACTATCTTCATCTCTATCGATCCCTATATTCCAACACCTTCCACTCGGGGCACACCTTGAAGAGGTGATCCTGTGTCTGCTTCCAGCACGCGCACCACCAGCGCTGAGTGGTGGGTCGGCTCTTCGTCCGGTTCAGGTACTGCCCGGTGAGGTAGCGACCTGTCTTCGGCCGCTAATACCTAGAGGCGAGCCTCTCGGAGCTACCCGCAATCGCCCCACCTGGCTTCTGCCTGCGCGACATCTTGAACTTCTTCCTGGAAGCCCGGCCTCCGGCCCATTAGCGGGCTTCCGCCCACTTCTTCTCGGGAATCCCTCGATTGAGGTGCCTGAGGGATCGGGAGAACCGCATCGCCCACGTTTCCGTCCGGTCCGAGCACCCTAGCCATTCCACCCCACGGGTGTTAGGCTCTTCCGCCGCGAGCTTCGCGCATTCGTCGGCCTTCTCGTTCCCTGGGACACCCTTGTGCGCCGGGGCACCAACGGATTTCGATGATGTCCAGCCTGGCCCTCAGTAGTGCTACGATGTGTCTTCTTGCCTGGAGCGCCTACATCTGGCCAGGGCTAGGCTCCTCTGAGGCCGACGGCCTGCTTGCTACGTGATACATAGCTGTTCCGAATCCACCGCACCCAGGAACCGCTGCTGCCCCCTGTGAACTTCCCCTCCCAGCCTCGACGAAAATAGGATTACTATAACTATAGGCGCTACCAGTCAGCATGACGGAGGAGGAGGAGGACAGCATGGGACGCGTGTCGGTGATGCGAACTTCCTACTAGTGATTTTTCAGAACCAGGACAAAGGGACCCAGACTCCTAACTCCCCGATGATATTACCCACTCCACACCGACTCCTCGCTGCCGTCGATATTCTGCCCGCTCTGTAACGGATTCCGAAGTTTGCATCGCAATTCTCTGCCGAGGACTCCGACAGTTCGGAATGTAGGATTAGGGAGGGGCATACGGTCTGCGAGATAAAATGCTTTTCGCGTGCCGAAGATATAAATTCCTAGCCAAAAATGGGCGGCTCTTCTGATCATGATTATGTACACCCTTCTCCAGACTCCAGTGGACAACTGGTGGTTGGGATGCCCTCGCCTCCAACTCCACATCACGACCATATGTGTAAAGGCTGACAAAAGAGACACCAAACGACGGCGTTGAAGAAATCCAATCGCGCCCCCCTGGACTCCTTGCCTTCACTTCGTATCCCTCGCCCGCATCTAACCTCGCCACCTCACCCTCTCCTACCGGTGGGGCTAGCCGTCACGTCCGCCGCCCGTAGAAAATCCATGACAACCGGACCCACTGTTCATAGGGGAGATCTCGGGGCCTGGGAAGCCATAAAACTCACCCTGCAGCTATGCATTGAAGGAAGATTGACAGGGTCATACAACGATTGACTCTACGAATCGGAGGGATGCGGTGAACCTAGGGTCGACTAGGCCATAACTGCTCTAAGTCCAGATTGCGGCGGTTGAGGACCACGGGGATCTTCTTGGCCTGAGCATGAGCTTGAATAACTCATGTTTTAGGAAAGCGCATTACCTAAAGAGGAGTGGAGAAAACCTTTGTGCGAGTCTGCTTCTGGAGAGGAATAGTGGTCAATTGAAGACATTAAAATCCATGCGTAGGAATCTGCATCAAAACTTCATCTGGACTAGTGGATCCTTAAACCCACAACTATCTTTGGTCAGATAGCAAAAACTTTCCTCAGACTTGATATTTGTCTGAATAAACCTATCAGAGGCAGGCAACCTTTGCACTGCTGAAGAGTTTTGCCCAGAAAGTTTCCTAGTAGGGACTGTCTGAGGGAAATGGCAAGTTTCATCGTAACTCGCCCACTTGACCAGATCTCACTTCGGGAGATGTTGGTTATAAGTTGGTCGCTGAGTTTTATGGCTTCCCAGGCCCTGTTGACTTTCTAGGTGTATTTTGGTTTTCTCTTCGGATTGAATCCTGAGTTCTTCAAACTCTCTTAATCTATTGCAGACAGGAGGTTCAAAAGGAAGAACTTTGGCTCGTCTTGTCCTTAAATAGGACCATACACACGAGTATTGAATCAAAAAAAAAAAAAAAAATAGGGGAGATCTCGCGGAGAGCTGTGGGGCGTTGGTACCGGCCGGGCACAGTCTTTGAAGAGGTGCGCTCAGGTGTTGGCGAGTGCCGCAGGCGCACTTCGTCGGTTCGTGCACAACCGATGGCATTGCCCGGCGAGGGCGTTTCCGGAATTCAGTTGGTAGCACTGGCGGGTGGTCCTCTTGTCGGCATTAGCTGACTCGTGGTCATTGCACAGCTTGCGGTGGGAATTGTACACCGCTGGTGGGCTTCGGGTCATTTCTTCCGAAAACTCCATCTGTTCAGATACGCAAAGAATGCAGGGAGCTGATACCATCCGTGCTGCCACAGTGGTGGAGCGATTCGGCGTCGTGGGAATCTGGTCCGTCCGCGGCCAACTCCTTGGTTTGCCTTTTCGTCGTGACTCCGGCACCGTCAGACCTCAACGTTGAATCTAGATGCTAGATTCAGTCTTGCACAGGAGTCACAAGTGCATGTGGGCCGGAAAATGTAATGGGTATGAAGGCATACGTATCGTTAATTGTGAAGAACGGGGAGAATGTCGGTAGGTGTGAAGCGACGGTTTGTTGGTATCCACGAATTCTGGCTGGTTTACATTGCGCAGGGTATCACTGCCGGGGTAACTCTGGTGGGGTAAATCTGGCAGGGTAACTCTACTTTGCGGGGTAGCGCTGGACCTTCTAAGGGGGGTTAGCACTTGTCCACCCATGCCAGTCAAGAGCCTCAACGCTTATATTTGCCTGCACTGGCTCCCATGTGTATCACCTGGCATCGACACACCAAGTAGCTCCCAGCGACGCACGATGGAAACATCCGAGTTTCTTCACTGCATTGCCAGTACGAAGGCCCGCACCACTGGTGTGTCCGCCCCATGGAGAACGTACGATTCCAGACGATGCAAACCCTCCCATGCGACCCGGCCGATTGTCTCCGCCATCATACCTTGCATTTCTGTACGAGTATACCAGTGCTACGCGTTCGGCTTTGTATGGGTAACTTTAACGCGAATCGGCCGAAGTACTAACCGATACCCTTCTGCCAGATTGGCTTCTTCCACCTGGGCCTAGTGTTCGTAAACCTGCTGCACTCCGACCGACATTCTGTTCATAGGCTCTCTGCCTCCCTACGTCTGGACCCTGGAGCCCCTGTTCGTTAATTGGATAGCTAACCCGGATGTTTCTCTGGCCAAACTCCATGCGAATTTGATGGATTCGTTGACGTAGAGCGACTTTTGGGATATATGTATGATTGGGGACCGCCTGGCACAATAAGAGAGAGAAGGAAAGGCTAGTATTAATGATAACCTCCACTCTCACCCCCTAAGGCGCCTCTGCCGCCTCTTCTTGCACTTCAGCCCCACGGCTTCGCTAGCCTCGTGATCTTCCTCTCATCCCGCCGGCGAGCCAGATCGCCCTCGGGAAGGTCATAATGAACCATAGGTCCCTTGGCAAGTCTCGGACTAAAGTGGAGATTCATAGATGTGTGTCTAATTGAGATTCTGTACACGCCAATATTGAATTACGCATTTCTTGTATCCTAGGGAACGGGTTTGTCTCGCTCCAGCCCCTTCCAAGTGTGGCGCTACGTTGGTGAGTCGCTCGTACCTCGCTAAAAACCAACTCCACCGCGTTGAAACGAAGCCTGATTTTGAGCTTGCGAAATAATCAAGTGCACGTGACAACGGCTGGAGCGAGACAACCCAAGTGCTAGATTTTCGGGATACTGGCTTAATCGATATTACCCGAGTCCGACGTTGACCCAACGTCCCAGTCTCACAGCCGGTGAGACAGTGGCCCGTCCTGACTCTTTAGTTGGTAACTATTCAAATGTTGAATCCAGAGGCAAGTCACTTGTTCGCCATAGCTTGGATGAAATCTGGCTTCTTCCTCTCTTCTGTCCGTGCCGGTACTTCTTGCGGGAGATCTTCCCGTCCACCCACTCCTTCGCTTCCTTCCGTTTCTTTTTCGAGATCTCTCGTTTGAGGTGTACAAGGGATCTAGGTAGACACATTGCCTTCCTGGCCGCATAGCGAGGCCACTCGAGGCCATTCGACCCCGTGGGCGTCCGACTGCGCCGCTGCGAGCTTACCCCACTCATCAGTCTTCTCATTCCCGGGATGTCTGGTTGGTAGTGCACCAACGGATCTCAATGACTGTCTGGGCTGGCCTGCCGTTTTCTTCACAACTACGAAAGAAGGGTCTGTTGGACTCGTATTAGAACGAATTTTTCCTTTAAAATGTCATCAGTGTGGTAAACATCTTGTCGTGGAGACTGGATAGTATCATGAAGTATCACCCGGACTCTGAGCGCGCTCCAGCGGATGAAGCCCATTTTCTACAATGTCTAATATCGCCTGATCCTATAGGGTCGCATGCGATCAATGAAGCATCGTTGCCACCATTTTCGACAATGTCTCGGTTTGAAGTCGCGCGTGCCATAGACTAGACCGATGGCCTTACAAATGTCTCTCGATAACTCTGTTGAAATGAATCCGAATTAAGCGAAACAAGATCAACTGCAGCAAGGTAAAGGAAGTTCTCCAGCTTTGACGGAGCAAATAGATGACTGTTTTAGTTGTTTGTATTAATTGGTAAAGAAGGAAGAACGAAAAGAGCCATCAGAGTAAAAGTCGCCCCTACATCCCCGAACCTCCGCCACGGCTTACGCAATCGGGTATCATACTCAGCGAACCATAAGGCTCAGGCGCCAAATTCACAACAACACCGGCACCAACCTCTCGACGAACAACACCCCAGTGCACAGTATAGCAACGAGAAGCAATTCCAACAAACCCGAAGTGCAAACGAAGGAAACATCTGCCCCCAGGACTCTGACCGCAAGCGAGCGGACCCACACAGACACTCAGACCCATTCGCTTAACTTCAACCAAACCAAGTATCGAAACAAACAAAACGACATCCCATTCCAAAAGCAACAACACCCGGGTCCCGAATGCCAATGCCATTCATACCCCTAGTTTTAGGCTTCGAAATCTCGCGGTAAGCGCTGTCAGATCCTCGTCGTCAATTTGATCATCGAAGGGTTCACTCAGTGTAACCTGGTCTAGATCAAATTCCATGAATGAAACTCTACCTGAGAGGAGTCCGATGGCAATGATGTTGTTGTGAACGGTAAAACATTCGGCTCGATAGTCGGGGGGAAGCAAGAATAATCTTTTCATCCCAGAGCATATCCAGTCCCCATCTACACACAATGTAGATGGCGAGCAGGGCCGAAGTTGACCATCGATACCTTCGCTGATCACACCTCCCGTAGTGTTACTCCAAAACCGAGTTTGCCCGCACGATCTCGATTCCAAGAGCTTGCCATCTGGCGAGAATGCTAATGCTACTGCGCGACGCCGGTCCCAATCACCCTCGAGTGTTCCATGACAGGCCATTGTCGTCAAATCCCAGAGCCGGACAGTACTTTCCGGCGAAGCCAATGCGACCAGTCTGCTATCAGGCGAAAATGCTATTGCAACGACATCCTCAGAATGGCCGTGGAGAGTGCCGAGATAATCCCCCGTCATAGGATCCCAGAGCCTGACGGTTTTGTCATCCCACGCTAGCGATGCGAGGATCTTGCCATCAGGCGAGAATTGTATTGTATTAAACCAGTAGCAATGGCAGTCGAGTGTGGCACAACAGGTCCGTGTCGTCAGGTCCCAGATCCGCACCGTTCCGTCGGCCGATGCCGACGCGAGGAGTTTGCCATTGGCAGGAGAGAATGCTACCGCCCAAATAGAACTCAAATGGCCCTTAAGAGTGTCAAGGCAGGTCACTGTCGTTAAGTCCCAGAGCCGGATGGTTTTATCCCGCGAAGCCGATGCGAGGAGTGTGTCATCGGGCGAGAATGCTACTGCTTTGACCTCCCCTGAATGGCCGTGGAGAGTCCCACAACAGGTCGCCGTCATCGGATCCCAGAGCCTGACGGTTTTGTCATCGAACGCGGTGGACGCGAGGAGTTTGCCATCGGACGAGAATGCTAATTTGGTGACCTTCCCTGAATGGCCACGGAGAGGGCCGTGGAGAATCCCCACCGTCGGATCCCAGACCCGAATGGTATTGTCGTCCGTTCCCGCAGATGCGAGGAGCTTGCCATCTGGCGAGAATGATACTGAGTTGATCCCGCCCGAATGCCCTTCGAGAGTGCGGCGACTGGTCCCCGTCGTTGTCTCCCAGAGCCGGATGACGTTGTAGTAGGATCCATAGAATATGAGCAGCTTGCTATCTGGCGAGAATGCCACTTCGTAAACCTGGTCAGAATGGCTTTTGAGAGTATGGTGACAGGTCCCCAACGTCGGATTCCAAAGCCGGACGGTTTTGTCGTCAGATGCGGATGCGAGGAACTCCCCATTAGGCGAGAACGCTATTGCTTGAACCCTTTCCGAATGGCCCTCGAGAGTGATATTACAGGTCCCAATCGCCAGATCCCAGAGGCGGACAGTTTTGTCTTCCGATGCCGAAGCGAGCAGCTTGCCATCAGGTGAGATTGCGACAGCATTGACCTCCCCTGAGTGGCCGTAGAGAGTGTGGCGACAGATCCCCGTCATCAGATCCCAAAGCCTGACGATTTTGTCATCTAATGCCAGGGATGCGAGGAGTTGGCCATCAGGCGAGAAAGCTACATCCCTGACCAAACTCGCATGGCCCTCGAGAGTGCCGTGACAGGTTCCCGTAGTCGGATCCCATAGCCGAACGGTTGCGTCATCCGATGCCGATGCGAGGTGCTTGCCATTAAGCGAGAATGTTACTGTTGTAACCGAACCCGAATGGCCTTCAAGAATACGTCGACAGGTTCCTATTGTCGGATCCCAGATCCGAACGGCTGTGTCATCCGATGCCGATACGAGGATCTTCCCATCGGGCGAGAACGCTACTGCATTGACCGAGTCCCGATGACCTTCGAGTGTGACGCGACAAGTCCCTGTCCTTAGATCCCAAAGATGGACGGTTTTGTCTTCCGATGCAGATGCGAGGAGAAGGCCATCAGGCGAGAATGCCAATTCCATGATCTCGCCCTCATGGCCCTCAAGAACCTGCAACGTTGGGTCCCAATCCCCGGATACCGCCGGTGAGTTATTGATCCAGTTTGGGACATTGTTCCAAAATTGTTCTCTTAGCGTGCTCCCCGTTGGGCTCAAGATTAGAGCAGAGGAATACACTTGCAGGGGCGCAATCTCGAGGACCGATCTGAAATTGAGTAGGAATCGCATCGCATCACGAGCCATCGCATGTAAGTGGTGATTGGTGTCGGACTTGGGTTTCACGTCAGCAACATTCTGCGTTGAATCCACCAGATTTTGAAGTTAGGGATTGTTGCAGTGTTGCACGCGACGGGAACTGGCTGTCCCGTATCACCCAACAAATCTTCAAAAACAAGTACGCAAAGCTCAAAGTATGTTGGATCACTCACCGTAAGCATAGAGTCCATGGCTCTAACCAATAGGACGCCCTCGGACAAATTCCCCATCAGGCTGAGAGCTTCGAGCCAGTGGAGCAAGTGTTCCCTGAGGAAATTATGAACACGATCGTACAGTGGTTCGCAATCAAGGAGTATAACGTTGCTTCGCTGAAGGTGGTCGACCCAATACCGGCATGCGTACTGAACCTCCTGCGGAAGGCAACGCTGTATTACACAGCGATCCACTTCGCTCGTAAGACTGCCCGGAAGAGCCAAAGAGCAAATATCCTGCCTTAGAAACCCTGACATGAGGTCGAAACAGCTGGCCGCAAGATCTCTGTGCGCGCTATACCCGACAATCCCGAACTGGGAATCGTCGCATCTCGTCTTGTCCAACAGAAAGTCGCGAAAAGACGGGTGCAGGACTCGAATTCGAAGGTCCTGACTCTCGGAATAGTAACCCAACACAGAACTCAGAGATTCCAATGTCCGCTCCACCTTCCACGGTTTAATGCCTAAGAGTGTTGCTAGAGCACCAGGAGTCAACGATTCAAATAGTGTTACTATAGCTCCGACGATCTGCCTGAACCGTTGTAATAGCTTCTTAGCTGTCTGAGGCTCATCATCGTCAACAACTAGTGCGTATCGTAAGAGCTTCATGTACATCAAGTCGAGTTGTTTCGTCGGCATCCCGTCTTCCACGCTATCTTCCAACACTAAAGCGAGGCGTTCTTGCGGACAACTATACTTGTGCCCGATGAATCGGCATACTGTTGCAGCATAGATGAACAGCCCATCCGCCTTCCGTACGAGACTAGCCAGGCTTTCAGAGTCTGGCCACCAACTTGGTAGGTGGCGGCAATGGTTCCGGATTTGTTCAAACTCATGTTGGAGGAAAACGGATATATCGAGATTAACAATCGGAGTAGGGATCTCATGAAGAATAAAATATTGATAGGCCTTTGGTATATCGTCGAATCCATGGCGAATCGGGGTTTCTGGTCTGCTGGTTATGAATACCTGCAATCGTAACGGGCTGAGAGTTTTCGCCTGGGAAAGAGTTAAGTGATTAGCCCAACATCCGCCTCGGCATCCCAGGAAGCTGAGAAATTCACCTGAGAAAGAAGTTGAAGGATAAGTTGGACATCCGCCTCGCCCTCGCACTCGTCTAACGCATCTATAACCAGCATCAAGGACTGTAGCTGATAAGATGATCCATCGTTCAGCCGAGAAAGTGGTTCGAAGATAAGATGTTTCCACTGGTCGCGTAGGCTTTGCTGGTGGATATCGGGGAAGTCGCACAGCGCATTACGTACGCTGGCAGCAACGCTGGGCAGCACGCCATTCGCCAGCTGGTAGGCAAGAGTTGGGAAGAATTTCGATGCATGAGCTAGGTCTCCATTTCCTCTGGAAAAGAAGAAACTCGCCCCAAGTCGTTTCTCATCGTGCCACTTGCGAGCGACTGTACGAGCGATAGTAGACTTTCCGGTACCGGCCATGCCGTTCAACCAGAAAATGCATTTATCGCTGGTCACATCCGATGACCAATGCATAATGATCTTGAGGAGGTCAACACGAGTGTCTTTCAAACATAAATTCTCGTGGTCTAAACGTCGGGAGTTAAATGCGGCGCCATGGGCGCAGTAGGCACCTGCTTTTCCGGACGGCGGTCAGTATGGAAGGTTGTATCAAAGGGTCCTCTAGCCTACCAATCTTTTCCAACGCCCGAATCGCAGGGTCAGGTTGTTCGGTATAATTAACTGTCGTGGTTCCTAGACAGGGGCAAAGCGTATTTAGCTCCATCCTGCCCGGTTGCAGTACAGAACGGGTTGTCAAACCAATTTCCATGGGCCCGTTGAATATCGAGTCGCGCAATTCGTAGTGCGTCGAGTTGTAGTAAATGCGAGAGTAGCCCGTGGTACTGTTGCTGATTGCGTTTATCGTGTTCCTGCTGCTGCTTCCAGCGGTCGGCTGTGCTGTCGATGCTTCTGCCTCCGGAGAAACCCAGAGAGACGGCAGATTGGATGCCGCGTGCTGGCTCTGTACATCACTGTTAACTAGCTACGACCTGATAGCGATGGCACCAAGGAAGGTAATTCTGACCGTCACTGCTGAGCTAACACGAAAGTTCTCAGCCTGGTCCCTGAAGTGAATCGGTTTCTCAACCCGTGGCCGGCGCAGCTGCTCATTCCATGGCCGACTCGTCTCCGTGTACATTCTTCTCGGTCTTCTCGAAGGTGGCATCTTGAGAATGCCGAAGGCCACTATGTAAATGAAGTTAAATGCTAACGCTATGCTGTCGTGTGTGGTGGTGAGCGCGAAAGAAGCATTGCGAAGGGGCATGAACACTGGTCAATTTGGGGACGGGGGTGATTGCCCGCGGAGTGGCTTTGGTCGGCCAACTTCCAAGCATGTGGATTCAGGCTGTCGGTTAAGATTGCTGCCTGTGGGGCTGGAATAGCCAATCACTGGTTTGGCGGCTGAGTATGTGACACTGTAGTTGTACCACCAGTTGCCTGCACACACACATTGGACAAATCACACCAGCCGTTCCGAATATGCCAAGACTGCATTGACACACCAAATTGACACACCAAATGCCCCGCCCGCTTTGGCTTCAGGGTTTTGGCATATGTGTGTTTGCTCTCCCACCAACGGATCATCAGTGTACGAACCAGCCGACTCGAAATAGAACCAGCCGACTCGAAATTAATCCATTCATCGAGCAATGGTCCCCAACCCTACCGGGGAACTGCGCCAACGGGTGCTTCGCTTTAACGCTTTTGCCGACCTACCACCCACTAGAGAAACTCACCACCAAGTGCTTTGCACGACCCATCTCGAGAAACGTCAACGACGATTTGCCCTCCGAGGAGAAGGCACCGAATCCCTAGTAATGACCGCGAGGTTCCCCCCGCGCCGACCGGGGTCGGTTCGAGGAAGAGGGCTCAAGAGCCGGAGTGAGGTGGCTGGAGGACTGACCTCCTCACCTCCCATATACGCAGTCACCTAACAAAGCGCCGGATGGAAGGGTATCAAGTGCAACATGGGATGCAACCAGTGGGCGGAGGCAAGACAATGGGCAGGAGGCCGGACCTCCAAGACGAAATACAGGATGCCGAAAAGCCAGAGGCCGGATGGTACGGTTGCCGGGAGCGCCAAGAGGCTCGCCTCAAGGCTTTGCCAGTTGAAAACTGGGCACTGCCTGATCGGACAGTACCTACACTGGACGAAGAACCGCCCCACCGCCCTGTGCTGGTGGTGCCGCTGCCCGACGCAGACAAGAGACCGTGTCCGGAATGGAAGGCCCAGCAGAAGATCCTGCGGACAGAGGTGCGGAAGGAGAGCGGGAAGTGGAAGAGCCGGGGGAAGATCTGGGATATACTTGCCGATAGGAGGTGTGGTTAGGCGATACTAGATTTCCTTTCTTCTACAGATGTGGGAAGGCTGGTGCCGACTGAGGAAGACGCGGGAAGCGACGTGTGTCGGAACGGGAGCGAAGGGGAGCGAAGGGAGCGGGGAGAGGAGAGGAGGGCGAAGGCGGAGGCGCTGGGTGCCGAGGAGGAGCTTGGTGTCGGGAAGGAACTACCGCTGTTCCTACCTACACCCTCCTTCATGGCATCCGCAGACGGGTAGGAAGCGGATCTCGCTTTTCCTTTGTTCTTTCTTTTGTGATTTTCTTGGTGCGCGTTTATTCTCTCGTGGGACAGGCCTGGGCGGAGGGCAAGGGGAACTTACAACGAGCCGCCGCGCGCGGACTGCGGACAGGAAACGGACTGTACATATCTTCGCCATGATCCATCTAGGTCGCGTGCGGATGATGGTTAAACAAAAAAAAGAGATTGGGTGCAGCCAGGAAGCGTTCGGTGTAGAATAAAAAGAAAATAAATTGCATTGTGACGTGCGCAACATCCCCCCTCTGGTTTGCTTCTCAGCCGCAGGCACAGGATCAACAGCAGACAACATAGAAAATACATACCGAGAATGCCACAATGATGTTGGACGACGCTGAATACCCGTGGAGGGTATCAAGGAACGGTAGTGGCTGCCGGCAGGGGGCAAATAGGTGAGCGAAGTCGGCAGCGCATATAATCACGTACTCACTGCGCCAGCAAAGCAAGCTTTCGCCCCTTTTTCTCGCTGTGGATATCAGGTGAATCCCTATGACAGCTCCGTTAGTCTACCAGAGACCCTGATAGACCCACCTAGCCGGGCTCTGCGGTGATAATTGATCTATTTGTTGCCCCTTCGCGGCGCATCTTCAGGTCTGCAGGCCCACGCTAGCTACAACCGGACTAGTGAGAGTGCACGTGACTAATCTGCTTCTTGCCGCTCTAGAAAGTGCTATTTCGGGTCCCAAAGGGAAAAGTCGCATCTTAAGCCACGGTTCGTTGTCGACCTCCGTCGATGGCTGAAGCGGCCGCAGAGCGAGACATTAATAGTTAGATTCAGCCAACTTGATAGCAACTTGATATGATATGGATAACAGACCGCTGCTAGCACTATCCACGTAGTTATCCAGAACCACAAAAAAGAGATTCGGCCAACTTGATAGCGTTCATGATAGGACGCGCCAAGACGCCAGCTGACTACCTCAGATTTACATAGCCCTCGTGATGGAGAAACAAGGTTCATATCACCATACACCGAAACGCGTACCAAAATGGCCAGCGATCCGGCGAAAGACACAGCAAGTTGCTACAATTGCAGCGGGTATTACTGCGATGGCAACCACCACTGCCACCGACGTCGGCAACGTACCCGAGCACAGCACAGCTATCAGAAAGTACCGCAAACCTTTCGTCCCGCTTTACAAACTGCGCCTGTCCAGTGTGAGGACATGTTTTGGGTGATGGATAATTTTGCTGTTGATGGAGAATTTTTTTGGGGCGGCTATGTACGTAGTTCTCTACCAACCTGTTCTGACAGCTGCACAAGTTCTGAGGTGTACGCGTGGGAGCCGAGCGTTATTGTTATCATATATAGTATGTTATCACGGATAACTTTATCAAGTTGATAACCCATTGTTGACAAAATATGTGACTTGGGGTCACAGTTACCACGGTGACCATCAAGTTGTTATCAAGAACAGGGGTTTATCAAGTTGGCTGAATCTACCAATTAGAGTGGGAACTCCTGGAGCGGACAGAAAGGGAAGAGCTGGGTGCTGAGGAGGAGCCGCTCATTGCTCCCCACGCCCTCCTTCCTGCTTCAACGGAAGAGGAGTAGGTGTTGGAAATGCTTCTCGCGCGTCGTTTAGATTTGGCGCTTGTGCCTTAGAGTTTGTTGAGGACAGAGTTTGTTGAGGACACGATTGCGTAAGGCGCAAGCAGGGAAGTGTGAGCGGAGGATCTTTGTTCGGCGGGTTCTTTCTCTTCTTCTTTTGTTCTATACTATCGAATACTACAACGAATTTGTGAACCACTCGAACTACCAGAATCCATACGCCTCATGTTTCCTCATCTCATACATTCAGACTGATCGAACTCCTATCGTTCATTTCTATCCTCATCGCTAATCGGTATTCTTTCAACAGTAGGGAGTCTGGGTGCGGCTTTTCCTTTGTTTTTCCTTTGTGGTTTCCTTTGTTGCCTCCTTTTTCATTTCCTCAGTACGCTCTCCTTCTTTTTGGGACATGCCTGGGCAGAGCGCAAAGGGTGCTTGCCATGAGCCGACAGCGCGCGGACGGCGACCAGGAAACTGACAGTTTGTAAATACATCGCCAGCCCGGCGAGCCATCCACATGCCTTTCCTTGCCTGGCCTGTGGCGGCAGCATCCCACACCTCCGGCGGCGTGCTGTGCGGATCGAACCGAGTCATTGTGGAATAGTAGATCTATAGCGGTGGATGCGAAGTCCGTGGAACCAACGTAATCGAGTCGCGTTGACTGGTGCGGCTGGAGACCCCGTCCCGCCGACGAAAGCGATCTCAGACTACATAGGCGATCGCCTGTTTTTTCACTCCATCTCCAATCCGCAACCCATAAAGTCTGGAGGAGGCCGCGCGACCGAATAACTGCGCCCGTCGGAAGCGCATTTACTCGATCGTCGGCACGCCAGCGAGTAAGTTGGGATCGCAGGCTGCGTTGCACCCCACTAGGCGAATTAGGAAATAGCTGCGCCACGGCATGAAGAATTAAAACTACCTTGGCGCTCAGAGTGCTTTACACTAGAGTAGAGTATATATTGGCACGTAGTTTTCCTATTGGTAACCAGCTGACCGCGTTGCCGTCAAGTACCCAATACCTGGCACCACCACCAACAATCGCGTCGCCGACAAGAACCATTTACCCCTTTATCAACAACACAGCCCACCACGCACCACCGACATACTGTATTATTCGTGTCACTACCATCCAATCCATCACAATGACTACTGCGTTGATTCCTATCCCCGAGAATGCTACAATTTGGTCGAATCTTTTGTGTAAGCTCAAGAAGCCGGTAGTAATGACGGCGGAAGAGTTTGACACATTGACGCAAGGAATCACGGTAAATCTACTCGATCCCACTTTTTTTTCTTCTTAATATTAGTATTGATAGTTTTTTAATATAGGAATCTACGGCATGATTCTTCCCCTCATGCAGCAAGCAGATAACCGTGATGCGAAAGCACGCAAGGCGTACAATGACTTTCGTGTCGACCACCTATCAACCGTCTATCACCAATACCCGGAGGTTGGGCTATTCCCATGCCCTGTGCAAAAACTACTTGGCCGGAAATCGATGCCGTTGCAGACCGACTTGCAGAAAGAAAGAGTACGCCGGTGTTTGATACAGACTTGATCTGTCATTGCAAGTAAGAGACCTAATCATGTGAAAAGATTCAAAAGCTTACACAATAAATAGATTTGCCCGTCGATATCTCCTTCCCTGCCGTCATATTTTTCAATTTGCTACCAAAGTTCTCACACCGGAGAGATGGCAGATTTACGTGTCTCGTTTCGATGAGTGTGGGTTTGAGGTGTACGAGACCATGGGACGCGTCCCTGTCGGCATTGAAGAGAACCCAGTTGCAGTCAATATGATGACTTGTAGTGTTCTTCGACTGCGCGAATGGGAGGAACGCCTGCGACAGCAGCTGTACGCAGTTCAAGAGATGGCGAAGGAGGATCACATGATGGGGGATGCTTAACGGTATTTGCGAACAGGATGGATTTTGTTGAGGAGGTAGTAACCACTTTGCGGATGCATTGCCTGGACAGATTCTGAAGAAAAATGGTCGGCCGTGGGAATTGTGATTTAATAGAACTGTATACCTATATAGAATAGAATGCACACTCTGCCCAAATTGTCGTTCACGCCGTGTACGTGTTGTGTAGTCATCTCACTGTCGCCCGATATGTGTACGATGAATTCCAGATTAAGTTAGTGGGGTGCAACGCAACATGCGATCCCAGTAAGTTCCGACATTACGCGCCGGAACAGGCATGCTCACATCCCCACGGTGCTACATACTACGTCGATGACGGGTATTCGAACAGGCGGATACCGGTTGCAGCGGGACGCGGCTGAATAGGGTCGGAGCTTAAGCTTCAGCCTTGCACCTATCTACATGTATTGTCTCTATCTAATGGTTGCCCGCTGGATGTTGCCGATGCTCGCAAGGAAATTTACCCGACCCTAGCGCCGCCTCCCAGCCTACCCGAATACCCATCCATCGACGGAGTAGCGGACTTCGACACCGCTGTGGTGATGTGACATTCCCGGCGCGCTGACAGTTGTCCCTCTGGACGCTGCTGCCCACATCAGCGCTGCTTCGACGTCGGCGGAACGCGTCGGTCGGCCAGGATGTAGCCGACATCGATTGTGGCGGCCGTCACGAGTTCGCACTCGCCTGGTAGGCGTAGGCACCATATCAGACTTGGCAGGTTGCCACCACTCCGGCCAAACAGGGCCAGGAATCTTATTCAGCATGATTATTCGCCCCGCTCGACATAGGCTGCCGGTTTAATTGATCTCTCCCTCGCTCGCGGATTACACCATCCGTATTTTCCTCTGCTGGGTGTGGCCAACAACCGCACGCAACGATCACGAACACGCGACGGCACAGGGAGCGAAGCTGCGAGAATCACCACGAGCTTCCATTATATTACGCCTCGAACCTAACCAAAACCCACCCGGCCTCACGGCCGACTCTCCAGTGACCTACCGCTGCTTGCCGAGACGATCCTGCTCGAGGGTGACGGCGACCTCGTCCATGAAGCGGATGGGGATGGTGGCGCTGGAGCGGTAGTAGCTGATGGGGACGGCGAGGGGGACGGACTCCTCCTGGGCGGTGTACGTGGCCTCGAGTTTCAGCCAGGCGCCGCCGACGATATGCGTCTGCGAGAAGGGGATGTCGCCGGCGGAGAGCGTGGCAGAGCAGCACAGGTTTTTCGAAGACCGGCGCAGTGAGGCTGACACCTGGTACGTCGACCCAGCGCACAGCAGCATTGCCTGATGCATCGTGATCCCCGCCGTCAGCCCCGCGAACCTGAACGCGGATTGGCGCCCAGACATGGACACTGCCCCCAACGACGACGGTGCCAGGTTGAAGTCCACCCCCAAAGAACACCACCCTACCACCCCCGTTTCGAACCCACCGTTCTGGATACCGCTCAGACGTGCACCGCAAGGCGCCGCCGTCCTGTGGTGTGTTAGCTGCACTGCGGGTGGAAGAGGATAAATGGGGGCTCACACCGTCGTAGTGTCCATCATCGTCGCCGCCACCGTGTCAGCCGTGGTCTCGCCAGGGAGCGTGACCGTCTCCGCTGCGAGCATGGTGGTGTCGGTGGCGGTCTCGGCGGGAAGAGTGGTGGTCTCGGTTTCGGCCGGGAGAGTGCTCGTCTCGGTGATGCTGGGCAGCGTGACGGTGATGGTGAGGGTGACGGTGTCGCTGTCGGCGAGGAGGGATTCAACTCAGCCATTCCACCCCACCGGCGTCTGGCTCCTCCGCCGCGAGCTTGGCCCATTCGTCGGCGTTCTCGTTCCCTGGGACTTCCTTGTGCGTTTGGTTCTGGTGGTGGGCGAGGGGCACTGCCAATGCTATTCGTAAACGGGCTCGAGCACCTATAAAATTTGTCGCTTTATTGCAGTCCCGCGGTGGGAGAGCAGACGAACCAGAAGTACGGTAACCAATTAAGTTTAGTCGTCTATGGCTAGTGTGGATACTTAGCGAGTTGTTGAGCGGGGTTTGCTGAGTATCCTGTACCTCATCCTGTACCTCATCCTGTACATCATCCTCGCTGGACAGAATCCGCCAATCATAGGGTCGCGAAAACACCCACACATTCTCTCTTGATTCCACCTTCCTTTATTGTCGTTATCTTCATCGGGCCTGGCATAGGCCCCTCACTAGGAACATACGTCCCCACCTCATTACCTTCCTCCATCGAGATCCGGTGGTGCCCGGCCAACAAGAGAATCGCCGGCAACGAAAAGGCCGACGAGTGGGCGAAGATTGCGGCGGAGGAGCCAGACACCCGCGGGGTGAAATGGCTGAGCTACTCGGACCGGGTCGAGGTGCGAACCATACCCCTCCCAAGTGTTACGGCGCAGGTCTAAGCGCTTGGAAGATTGTGGCAGATCGGCGCGACGCTCGGGAGCGCCTCCCCGTTTGAGAGACTCTGGCAGATCGGCGCGACGCTCAGGAGCGCCTGAGCGCTTGGAAGATTCGGGCAGATCGGCGCGACGATTGGGAGCGTCTCGGCGTCTGGAAGGCTTGGGTTTGGTTGCTTGCTTGGCCGTTTGGAAGGATCACCGGCAGCACATCGCTCCGGAACACGTCGAGCACCGGCTGGAGCGGCACCTCGTTCCGGAACACCTCGATCATGGAAGGTTCGTCGGCTCGGTCATGGAAGGTTCAACGGCTGGCACGGCACCTCGTTCCGGAACGCCTCGGTCATTGGAAAGGTTGCCGGCCGGGACAGCGCATCGGTCCGTGCACAGGAAGGTTCACCTGTTGGGACAGCACCTCGTTCCGGGACGCTTCGGGCATTGGAGGATTCGCCAGCTGGGACAGCGCATCGTCGGCCTGTGCATAGGAAGGGTCGCCTGTTGGGGCGGCACCTCGTTCCGGGACGTCTCGATCTTGGAAGATGCATCGGTTCTGGGTTCCGTTGCATGAGAGAAGTCAGTACGAATACGTATGTGACTTGCGGGAGTATGAGTATGAGTATGAGTATGAGTATGAGTATGAGTATGAGTATGAGTATGAGTATGAGTATGAGTATGAGTATGAGTATGAGTATGAGTATGAGTATGAGTATGAGTATGAGTATGAGTATGAGTATGAG
>Ga0307508_10000667_pt1 | contig 41329 bp, 43 predicted proteins | sample 9_EM_MG_FD_203089 | JGI IMG/M metagenome (GOLD analysis project Ga0307508, IMG submission 203089) | Populus trichocarpa ectomycorrhiza microbial communities from riparian zone in the Pacific Northwest, United States - 9_EM | ecosystem: Host-associated > Plants > Roots > Unclassified | place... | reverse complement strand
CTTATAACCACCACCCCCCCCCCCCCCCCCCCCCCCCCCCCTCCCCCGACGAACCACCATCGTAGTCTCCATTGCCATCAACAGTAGTCCAACTCGGGGCCTCACTATCCTATGTAGATACCCTCTCCAATTCTCACCCTCCTCCCCGCCCCCGCTCCCTTACAAAGCACCTCGTTGATCGCATCACCATAAGTTTTGCCAGATCACACCGCTGCTACGTACATACATACCACACACGTACTGGTATATAGGTCTGCGAAATCACGCCACACCCTTCGGAGCTCGAAGCACTCAAATTCCGGAAACCTCCCGCTCCAATCCTCTACTTTTCTCCTTCTTCTGCTGCCGGACGGAGCATCCGGCCGTGCACTGGTTTTGGCGGTTGGGTTGGAGGATCAGATGATGCGATGATGATGATCAAAGTCCTTTCCCGTTCGCCGTCTGCCATGATGTGATGTGACATGATGTGCCACCAACAAGGGCTCGCCCCCCCCCAACACCAAACTCCCTGCCCCCGCTGTACGTGGGGTAAGCCGCAGACGTTGGATAAAACTACGGACGGAAAAGTAGGTACAATGTAGTTTTGTAAGAGCGAAAGTTACATAGAGCCGCAGATCCGCGATTCTCTGTCACCGGTGTTGTGAATTTCCATTAATGCTAAACCTATCCATACAGATGTACATACACACTTCATACATGCCGACTCTGCGAGCCATGAACACAGAAATGGGTGAAAAACACAAGTATATTTGTCAAGAGTACCTAATATTGCCATTACATTCGTACATACTCTTACCTTGATTTCCCACGTCGTCCCCGATTAGACATTACATATATACACAATTCGTTCCTATTCTCCACCTCCCTTTACTCCCGTGACAAAATGTAGATACATGTAAATTAACAAAGGCAGAGTAAGACAAGGACTATGTAGCAGCTGTAGCAGCCAAAGCGTAACAAGTAAAAGGAAGCAGAAAGAGGGAGGTCCCGTGTTCCAACAGCCGGTGGAGGTGAAGTAAATAGATATTTACAGTGGAGGATAGGGCAGGGGAGTTGATATACAGGAGCGAATGCAGATATCCACCGTAGATGTGTGCATAACGAGCAGCGAACTGAGAAGGAACGACAAACGGAAAGGAAAATGTGAAAGCAAAACAAAAACCAAGACCCCAAGTTACCAAGTCATTTGTACGAAGTAAGAAGTGCTCCCTCCGATCCCCCTTGTTCTGTGTTTACAAGAAATCGATTCGTAATGTCATGAGCAACTACAACGGAACAGATGGCTAACCACATGTAGTATAGCCAGAAAAATGTCCCATGTGTTGGTTGTTGCGCGTCTAATCTACAGCACCTTCTCGGCCTTACCGTTAGGTCCGTACATCAACTCGGTGCCGAAGACTTTGTCCCAGAACTTGGAGGTAACGCCGAAGCCCTTCTGGTAGTCGGAGAAGTGGTGCTGGAGGTGGTACTTCTTGAGTTCCTTGTAGTAGGACGGGAGGCTGGGATGGTTAGCAGGGGGTCGTCGAGTTAGAATGGGAACGTACGATTTGTGGTGCAAGAAGTAGTGGGTAAGGTCATAGCAGACGTATCCAAAGATACCGCCAGAGAATACAGCGGTAGCGATGTACCAGTCCCAGAAGAACACGGTGTGGGCTAGTTTCCAGAACGGCATCGCTAACAGGGTGAACAACGCAGGCGGCATCACAAGCCGGAGCTTGTCCATCGGCAGATAGTGATGGATGCCGTGCAGGAGGAAGTGTAACGTGATGAAGACTCTGTTATCGGGCATTCTCCTAGTTTCGGAATATCAGCACCGGCGCATACATATCCCTGGATGTTTACGTGGCCTCTTACTCGTCGACGTGAAAAAGACACCTGTGCATTCCGTATTCCACCAACGACCATATGCAGAGACCCAGCACTGCCCACGATGCTGTGGTGGCTGTGTTCTCCATTCCCTCGTTCGCCCGGTAGAGCCCATAAGAGATCCACGGCAGCCACACAATGGGCACCACCCACCAGGGCGTTTTGCTCAGAGGTTCGAGGAAATTCCCAAACAGCGGAGCGCTCTCGCCACCTTTGTAGTGCCGTGGCTTGTGCACCTGCTCGAGGTAGAACTCTTTCGAGAATCCGCCTCCCCACACCTGCATCAGCAGCGGCTTGCTGAGATCCAGGAATTTGTGCGTCTTGAAATCACTGGCGATATCAGTCGTGATGGACAGCTCCTCTTCCGGATCCATTCCCGTGGCAGTGTAGATGCTGGGTGTACGCGGCGTGCGAGGTGGCGAAGGCGGCATCTTGCCCCCTACAACAGTGGGAATGTAGGATTGCGGTAGAAAGCCAACATGGTAGTCTCCAAGGATTTCGTAGGCCGCATCAGAATGATGATGTGAGATGTCATCAGCGAGAATTGACGTGATGTCTTTCCCGCCATAGCTTCGTGAAGTTAGCATCTCAGATGCAATGCGCGCCCAAAAGGGGGTGGTGAACGAACTCAAGAATCAGATCCTCACCGCCGGGGTGATCCGACAGGAACGAGGTCACGTCGTAGACCTTGCTGCCGATCGTGACAAAGCAAGACTTTGGCGACGAGTGCTGCTCAAGCTCGTCCAAGGAGATGGTACGGAGGGATCGGGGTTCCATTGCGGCGCGGAGGAATGTTTTGTTAAAGTTTCGCGGAGACGGTTGTTATTGTTGACGGCAGCGCAGGCAAGGCTGGAGAAGTGCAACGGGTTGAAGAGGGGAAAGGGGCGTCAAAAGTAATGGGGACAACGACTTTAAGTGGTATGTTAGTTTGAGATGGTGAGATTTTTCGGAATCACCAGGACCCGATGAGTAGAAATTTACGCTCTCGAGCTGCAGGAAACGGGCCGCATTGGATTTCCTTAGCGTAGACGTGAAACGCATATCATCGCTGTAGGTGTGTACAGGGTGGCTGGAAGAGAAAAAATAAAAACAGACAGAACCTATATGTATCATGTGATCGCCCGTATCAGACCCCAAACTTGCTCTCGAACATCCAAGATCCCTGTGGCGCAGTGGTAGCGCGTCGTTCTTATATGGGAAATTCGGCTTTGGTCGATCTTATATCGCTATGCGAATGTCGTGGGTTCGACCCCCACCAGGGATATGTTTTTTCTTTCTTTTTTCTCCGCTATTCTGACTTCGGATGACATTTCGTGACCAAAACCGGCACAATTACCGTCCATGTGAGTACGTAGGCCATAGTCCACCACCGTTGCAACGTCGAAAATATCACTCGCCGCACCAGCCGACGTCAACGCCGCACATCCGACCCTGTGTCTAAGCGGATTACCCTAAGTGGACGGGAAACCAGATCAGTGGTGAGTGCTGGTTCTCAGACTCGAGAACACCTCTCAAGAATTGTAGATCATGGAAGATGCAACAGGCCGACCTGTGGGTGGAGGTTCGGAAGAAGACAGGCAAACCCAAGCGGAGGTGGAATATACCAAAACCCTTTGCAGATGCGAGATGCAGTGAGGCTATATTAGCCTTCCTTGGGAAGCCAGAGGTGGGACTGAAGAGGCGGTGTGACGAGGTGGATTGGGGAGGTGGAAGTGTATCCTCCAGAGAGGAGAACAGGCTGGGGGAAGAGGAGCAGTTATGTTGTTTTGTTTGTTCTGGTATGCAAAGGGTGCCGCAACATACTGACCAATGGGGGTTTTCGCCTCTACTAGTCAGGACGGCGAGGTGTAATTTGCCGTGATCTAGATAACTCTCTCTCTCGACCCCGTGTCCAAGCAGGCCTGGGCGGAGGGCAAAGGGGAGCTATGTACAACGGGCCGCCTGCAGACTGATTAAGGTCGGGGTGTGGACAGAAGCCAGGAATCGGACGGTTTGTTTATCGCCATGGTCTATATAGGTCGCACGCGATTAAGGAATAAATGAAATAAAAACCCCGTGTCCAAGTCTCGAAACAAAGCGATGTCCCCCGTCTACATAGTCCTTCCTTCGACTTGACAGTGGCATCCGTCGACAGTGCGGCATCCCCCTCCATTCTCTGCATAAGCATCGTTCCCGTCCGTGCATGCGGCAGTCGAGCTAGTTATATGTAGGTAGATCTGGGTAGATAGATGAGTCCCGTGCTCAAGTACTAGTCTAGCCGATCTAGAAGACTATGTCGGCAGGTAGTTATGTACATGCAGAAGGAGAAGCCGCTGCTGGTTGGAACTGACTGTCCCTATGTATTAGCGGACAGAATGTTGGTATCTAGAAGCATTATTAGCTACTCCAAATCTACCATCGGGCATACGGAGATAGGAGGGCCAGTCGCAATTTCCCCCATGTACTCGAGCGCTCCCTGTCCACCGCTAGTACATAGCAAAGGGAGCTATTACGAGCCCCAGATAGACGCGCATCAGCCACAGGTACCAAGCGCATCCTCTCTCCGCCGTTCTCTGTTCTCCGTTGCCCCTTTCCTCGACGCACCACACGCCTTTGCCAGATCAGCAGCGGTCGACCGGGTAGGTACTCTACATATATACATAGTGCAAATATTCACGGATCCTGTTGCATGTGGGATTGGCATGGTTGGATATGGGCCGGTAGATGTATACAGGTAGTACCGTACGTAAGAGCCGCGTTCGGAGATTCAACTTCCGGCATGGACTGAGGCTTGATCCGAGGGGCCGCTTTTCCGAGTCGAGGCCTCCGTGGAAACTGGCTGGACATGATCACATCTGGATATACAGCCGGCCACGAACACCAAGGCCGTACAATACCTGTGGGCATTGATACTGTAACCAAAAAAAATCATTGTGTTTAAATCGGTACCAATATAAGCCTCTTTTTCTTTCCCACCCAATTTCGCAATAAGGCGGCATTGGAGGTTCGAATGCAGTGTCGGTATATACCGTCAGATACCGCCTTTACCACAGAATCTCACACGGATCCCGTGCTGGATCTTTAGCCTTCTTTTTTACTTTGGCGTCCTACCTAGGAGGTAGGTATATACATACACGTGGTACCGCAACGAGCGCCCCTCCCTCTTCGTGTGCAACGTCTACCCCGTTACTATGGAGATACTGGGTAGCGAGAATTCTGCAACTACGTAGGTAAAGGCCAGTCAGTTGTTGACGGCTAAAGTAGAATCGGTGAGTTCGTGACAATTGTGCTCCCTCAGATAGTTGGCCGGGCAAGACTGTGGCCGCGTGCGACTTCTCTATGGGATGAGAGGTATATATATGCTTGAGGAGATGCATATACTTTCTCAAGAACAGTGGCCGTGCCCGAGGTATTACACCAATGCAGGACAGCGCTCTGCCAGAGCTTCGTGCCAGCTGGGTGCAGCAGGTAGCACCAACGCCACAGGCTTCCACTTGACCGGACAGCGCATTCTTCACGCAGTTCCAATTACATCCGCAGGAATTACCGTCATTACCGCCCAGCAAGTTACTCCGTTTCCCTATTCCTCATGCTCGTCTAGATCTAGCCCACCCTATCTACAACGATGGCAGTGATAGACCACACTTCGGAACCTGAGAGGAAGCCAGCCAAACCCATTCCGCGAAACTCCCCCCATTGTTGATACATGATTCCCGTATTCCGCCGAACCAACGAAAAGTAAAACAAGAGAAAAGGATTACCTGACTCTGAACTTCAAATTGCAAACAACATCTCTTGTTCCGAAACCAGCCAGCCAATTGAGAGGCAGGAATCGAAACGGTGAAAGGAAGGCGAAAACCACGGGCGAAAAAGCAAATAAAAAGAGCGTGCGACGTAAGTAAATTGACAGTACAGGAAGAGCAGATCGAAAAAAAGGAAAACCCAAATATAGACAAAAAGGAAACCTGATCAAAATGCCACATCTACAAGTCAAGTGAGGAGCCGTCGTGGGGATTAGAACAGGAGGACATTTGCCTTAGAAACCTCGACCTGGCGGTATGCATCACCCATTTCCATGATCGAAACTGTGATGTGAGGAAGTATGCAAAGGCGAATCCTCGCACCACGTAGCTCGAGAAGAAGGGAGGCTCTCATCTTCGCAGAGCCGTCAGATCCGAGATTATCGACGGTCACATCTTTCATGGTGTCTGCGCTAAAACGCTCCCCGAAATGGAAGAACTGTACGCTGAAGGCCGCTTCTTTCTTCGCAGCTCCGAAGACTATTCTCGCGGCATGCTGGGCAACCTGTACGAATTGCTTGCGCGTCTGCTCCGAGTGGGTCTTGTCGGTCATACGGCTCATCAAGGGGCGAATCAATGTCAAGAAAACTTCTGCCTTCCTGCTGGCGGAATGCTGGAAAGCTTCGTAGATATGATCATCGTACTCCGAGTTACCTGGAAACGATGTTAGTTATTGGTGTGTTCATGCTGTTGCTCGAAGCCTACCTAGTTTGGCAGCACTGATGATCTCACGGAGTCCATCGCCAGCCTTGGCTCCCTTGGGGTTTCCGAGAAAGTTGTTGACAACTTCATCCAGGAAATTCGGTTCGAATAATCCAGCCAACATGCGAGCAGCCATCGCGACCACGACGAGGGACTTGGTTCGTTCGCTAGTCATCAGATAGCACTCATTGTGCCAATCTTCACAGACCTGGCGTAATTTGTTCAGGAGATTGTTGTCCAAGGGCTCCGAGGTGGGGAACTTGTAAAACCGTTTCGCCCAACAAGAGAGCATACGGAAAAGCATGCTAAGCTCCTTTTCGTAAAATGCAGCATCCTCTGTGTTTTCGGGCTCATTGTAAGGGCGAAGACCTTCTTGACGTAGTTGGCGCTTGAGGCTTGCGATCTCCGCCTCTCGAACAGTGGTGATTTTAATCGCAACATCGCATGCGTGAGTGAGGTTCGACTGATATGCAAGAGCCTCACGCTCCAACTCGTCGATATTCCGTTTGAGCTGCTCGTTTTCCAACCTCAAGGCGTTATCGGAGTCACGACTGGAGGTGACAGAGATACCGTTTCTCGGAGAACAGAAATCGGTCGGAGTGCCGTCGGGAGTGTCGAAATATCGATTGCTACCAATCATCGACACCGCTTGGCTGTGGGTGGCCTCGTTGTTCGTATTGATCCAAACGGAATTGCCATCGGGGCCCGGGGCGAAGAATCCGCAGTCATTTCCTGATGGAATATACGGGTCGATTTGGCTGGGGCCCATTGGATCAGCGGAGCGGGGCAGGTTGTGAGTGCGACCAGTGTACAACTCATTTCCCATCACTCGGTAGTCGAACTTCGTGGCTAGAGCAGTGGGGGTACGAGGTTCACCAGAAGTCTCAGTGCCGTTCGACACAGAAAAAGTGTCGGACAGTCCAGGCTCGTGATCTGCATCTCTCCGATCCATTGACCTCTCCAATCCCCTCTGGGCGATGTCGAGAATGTCGGCGGCAGTAGAAGGGCTGTCACCAGCCACCAATCCAAGGTGACGCAGGGAAAGAGCAAGCTGTTCCTCCGTAGGAGTGTAGGTGCGTCTATGGGCGGAGTTCTCGTGAGCACCTGAGGTGCTGAAGAGATGGCGGACCATCCCGTTGGCGTCGAACGCGAACTGCTGATCGGCGGCAGAATTGTGTTGCTGGACGTGACCGCCGTATGGGGAATGCATACCGGAAGCCTGCAGCAAGCCGGATCCCGACATGTTGTTTGCCGGGTGCATGCCGTGAGGGGCCCGCAGAACAGGAGCAGTGTCAACGCCTCTATCTGTGTTGTCTGCTAGCAGAATTAGTGGGTTTCGAATTTGATGGCATTTATCCAACCACATGGCAAACAAACAGCAAAAAAATGAACAGACGACTTACATCCGAGAGGCATCCTAACGTTAGCAGCACGCATCCCGCTGCCGATGACACCGAAGCCCGTCGAGCCATTCCTGGTGTTAATAGGCTGGCGAACAGGATGCTGGGGAGTGGACGCAGCAAGCGTAAGACCACGACCACGGCCGCGAGATATCTGGTTGGAGTCCATTTCGATCGAATAAGACTATAGGTGTGTTTAGGCAAGGAAAGTGGCCGAAATAGATAGTAATCGGTCAAAATTTGGGGAAATGGGGGAGAAGGAACGTGATTGTAGGAGGCAGTGTTGTTGAGCTAAGGATGATTGGAAGGGTAGTGGGGCGGAGGGGGAGGGAGGAAGGAGGGTGTGAGAGGAGGATAGAGGGAGGAGGGAAAGCGGAGAGCAGGGAGGAGCAGAGAAGGAAGAGAGCAGGGAGGGTAGATGTGAGGATGAGTGAACGGAGGGAAGAAAAAGAAAGGGAGATAAACGTGGAAACACTTCTAAAGGGCCGCTGAACGACGAGACGCAGCAGACTCCCGGCTTGGGCACGGCATAGAGCCTTTCTGGGTGGGTTCCGCCTTAAAGGGAAGCATGCATCATCATCATCATGCCAAACACGATGGAAACGGCATTCGCAATCACGATACAAACGGGGATCTATAGAAAGGGCCAAACAGCTTCAAACAATTGAATGGAAACATCTGATGCGCAAAGGCCGTGCTTGCATACATATTGCGTACAAAGCGGACACAGCGAACCAGTGTCTGTGACGCAAGATCTGATTTTGGACAGTAGCCAGGCTCATTGGAGGTTGGTGGATTCGTAGAGAGCTGCAGGTGTGAACCAGGCCGGGAGATCAACTAACACGGCACCGTGCAGCAGAAGCATTCTGCACTGCACCAAGGCCAAACCAAGCTATGCATCTCCCTCTGAGCTGCGGAGCCTCGCTTTCTTATGGCATCGCCCGGAACGCTAGCTCCACAGCGCTCATTCCACCCCAGGGCGATGCCACTGGGTTGCAATCCGTGCTCCTCAAAGCCGATGATAGTGTAATGATGGTGATGTGTTTCGTGCCCTGCTCAGGCTAGCCAGAGGATGTCGGAATACCGCTTGCCGCACTGTGCCCCCTCCCCCCCCCCCCCTCTGCCCTCCAGGGTAGAGTTCATCTTGAGTGGCATCCAAGCAAGCTTCTCGATTGATGCGCGGGACAAGCTTTATAGCGGAAACCAGCCTGCGCGCGGAGACCAGGCCAGGGGACTGCGGAGTTATGGTTTTTAGCCCCACGCACGGCTGGCTGCAGTTTGCACTCTCCGGAAGCTCTCAACACTGGTAGACGTGGCTTTGTTGCGTGGCGTGTATTCTGATGGCGGGCTGGTGCTACATGCTTAACTTGGGTCGTCTGCGATGCTGTTGTACGCCCTGTGGGCGCCAGATGTGTGATGGGAGGGAGATATTCGTCATCAGGTGGGCGAGCGAGGAGCAGATGGGCCAGTTGCAACTGGACACGAGCGAACGGAGGTCGCGCCGTGGTAACAACGGCCGTTGTGGTGGACTCATGGCTTCTCTTTTACTTCCTTCTTTGCCAGGAATCCGATCCCATGCTCATTGTTTGTTCGGTATGGCCTGTCCCAATATCCCCCATGTTCCCCACAACTTTGGGAGGAAGTCGACTGAATGCGCTATTCGGACTCGACGGTCTCTAGCTTCGGTAGATATGCAGCGTCCTCTCCTATATATCCCCATGCCTCACCAGTTCGTCGCCCACTCCGTGCCCACGGAACAGAAAGAGCGCGATCTCTCCTCTGCGCTTTACCTCCACTCCTGTCGGTTCAATTGACCGAATGTGCTTTTCTTCACCTACTCCGTCCACTAGTCGATCGAAGCATGGCCATAAACTTGGATGGCCGGTTCCTCGTTCGAATACATACACCCATACAAGATGTATGATTCACCCCAGCGTGCTGTCTGCCTCAGCCGCCAATGTTTCCGCTTGCTCGAATTCCGACACTTTCTGCTGGTCTGGGGATAAACCATGAGTCATGTGGTTCGGAGTAGGAAAGATGGGAAACATAACATCCAAACAAGTAATTCGAGTGATAACGGGGGGTGATATCGAAATGGACCATGTATTGAACTGGAATCCCCCAAGGCTGACCAAGTAAATACCAGCAGTCCGGTAGGCGTCCATACGAACGCACGCCTTTGCACATGGGTGGATACTTACTCTCGACCGGCCGCTGCCGGAGAACGAGTAGATTGAATGAGGGTTTGAGGGATAATTGGGAGTTCATGAAGTATTGCATTCCAAAAGAAAGGACATAATATGCAAGAAAATCACCAAACAATCACAGCAAGACAACTTGCAACAACGGACAAGGCAGGTGCACCCGAATTCCAAAATCCAATTCACGAATTCCATCTCGCATTCACTCATAGAAACGGATAAATCCCAATTACAAGGAGGGCAAAGATTTCTTATGCTCTACTACTCGCTCTGCCAAACAAACTAGCGTACACCGCATCGACAACGGGGGAGGCCGAAATTCGCCTGCCTCCGAAGAATCGTCCGTTGAGGCCCTGGATCGCCTTTTCGCCGCCGCTGACTTTATCAAATTTGATGTAGATCTCGCCCTGACTGTTGGGGTCAAGAGAGATGTGAACAACATGGCCATACTTCTCCTCACACTCGCCCTTGACGTCATCTTCAAGCTCTTTGATCCACGCATCTCCGGTTTCCCTGAGAAAGCATTAGGCACTGACCAGAACAAAAGACGGAGGTTTGTTTACGTACTCGGCGGGGTCAAACATGTTCTTCAGTACAACACATCTGCTGGCCATAGGCACGTTCACTGGGAGCTGTTTCTGGGCGTGAACAACTGTGTCCGGGGCTCGCGGCCTGGGAGCATCTTTCCCGGCGCCGTTCCTCTCCGGAGGATCATCCTGTCGAGCCAGCTTGCGCATAAGCAAATCTCTGCTATAGTTATTGAAATTTACTCCAGCAACATCGGTGTCGTCCAGTGCACTTGCGCCGGTTCCAGTTGCTTTATCGTCTGCACGACCAACACGATCAGTACCGCGGTTACGGGTCTCAAAAGCAGAGCCCTGGAATCCTTGATTGTAACCGGAGAAGCGCTGAAGCATCTGTGCGGTGGATTCAGGAGTGAACTTGTCGTTGCCAAGGCCAACCCTGATGGGACGTCCAGCCAAATCGAAGCCGTTCATTTTCTCGAGAGCCTCGCGAGCGTTATTGGGGTCCCGGAACCTGTGCTTCGTTAGCCAGATGAAAGATGAAGTTGAGATTGAAACGAGCAAGAAAACGTACTGAACAAAACCATAACCCCTGCTCCTTCCGCTATCCTCTTTTTGAAGTTGAACAAATTCTAGCTCACCGAAAGGCTCGAAGACATTGGTGAGATCGGCCTCGGTAATGCTAAAGTGGATGTTGCCGACGTATAGCCTATGGAATGGAACCTGGCTCGCCGAGTTCGACTCAGTTGCGTTGACGCGAGCCTGTCGGTTCTTCTCTGCTTCCGTGAGCTGTGCGATGACGGGAATACCGAGCAAACGCTGCCCGGTTAACTGGATAGCCTTTTGCACGGACGCTTCATCCTTGAATTCGACGTAGCCAACACTATTTCCACACCGAAAGTTAACCAAAATCTCCCTGGACGGAGTAGCAAACCAGAACATACCCCTTTGACCTGCCGCTAACTCTGTCCTTGACTATCTGAGCTTCCTTGACTGGGCCAACCTTTTCAAAGAAAGCAATCAGTTCCTTGGATCTCAGTCTCGCAGCCAGCTGCTGAACAAACACGGTACGACGATCGCGCTCATCTTCTGTCAATTGTGGGGAGCGACTTGGCGACGAAAGTTAGCACTACTTAAAAGGCGGTAAAGGCATCTGAGGATACTGACCTAGTCCTAGGCCTTCCTGCGCCGCGCTCGCCACCACGCTTGCGCGGGCTCCTGGACCTTCTAGCCGTACGTTCGGATTTGTCGCGGTGGTCGTCCCTATCCCGCTCATCGTAGTAGTCTCTGTCACGACGATCGCGTCTGGAGGAATAGTATCTGTCGTCGTCGCGGTCATCGCGGGATCGGTGCCTGTAGCGCGACGAAGATTCATAATACTCATCACGATCCTCGTAGTAAGAATCTCTACGACGTCTATTGCTTGTGAAAGAAATGTTAGCTCTGAGACTTACTTCACTAGATGTCGAGGCTCGGACCTATCACCACTATCTCTGCTCCGACTTCTTCTTCTATGGCGATCACCCCTATCGTCCCTGCTTCGGTCCTTGCCCCTTCTAGAAGAAGAGGACTTAACACTTCCGCCGCCGTTACGTTCCGGCCTCGGGGTAGAAGGAGAACTGTTGTTTCGATCAGGTTGCTGTCTTGGCTTATTGCTTTCTGAAGCTTCGAGAAGGGCTTCTACATCTAGACCGGACATCCTCGCGACGTGTATGTATATTTTCTGATTACTGATCCTTTCGACTTGAAGTTGTTGGTATCAGAGGAGAATCGGTGATTCGGAGTGATCACTGGAACGAGACGATGCGTCACCAGCTATTAGGGAGATGGATGTGGTCGATAGATAGGATGAAGGTAGAGTGCGAACGGGAAGTATGAGTGGCTCAAACCCTTGTATGAACGAAACGCGCGAGAGCTGAAAGTGTCGCGATAAAGTTCTGATCAAGGATACACGATCGGACAGTTGATGATTGATCAAATCCGTCGTAGGTAAGGTTCCGTTATTCTTCTGGCTTAGGGGATATTTGTCTGTTGAAAAGGGGTTGCACTGCGATCGAAGGTGATGAGAAATTATGCCGTGAAGGCGATACAACAGCAAACTGGTAACGGTCTGCGACGTTGTGAGGGATAGAAGGCTTGATGTGTCGGTCAAAAGAAAGAGGCGAGGTGTCGAAGATGCAACAAAACAATTAACTCCCACAACGATGACTTTGCAAACCAGCCTGTCAACTCCAACCGAAATGCGGCAATACACACATTGCATGGAGAGAGTTAGTGAGTGAATATTTTACATAGAGATTTATCTTGATATAAGGTGCGCCATGTCTGATACATTTTCTGATATATAATGTGTCGCAACGCCTGTGGCCATTGCGCCACAGTAGGATGCCCTTACTTTGCAGCCACATGTAGGGCTAATCGACCCACAAATCAGTCTCAATGCAGTCACTCTAGCTCCACGCACACAACGAACACAGTATGGGCGCAGAAACAAGTTAAACAAATTCACTTCGACGAACGACAAACTACGACCTAACGATAAGTGCTACGCGACGCTGACGGTACGTGCAATCTATCCCTACAACACGAATATCGAATTACTCTCGGATCGAACATCCAGAACTTGCCGGGTCAACTCGCTAACTCTCGATCCTCACCACTGCAGACCTAATTTCCGACATCCCACGGAAGTTCTTTTTCGCTCCGACCGACATTCCCGGAACGCACAACCAACATGTCTGACAACGGAGATATCGAGGTCGCTGCCGCTGCTTTCCCACCACTTCCCAAGGAAGTCTCGGACGAAATTGGAAGTATCAAGCTCTTCAACAAATGGAGCTACGAGGATGTCGAGATCAAGGATATCTCGTTGACGTAGGCCTCCCATTCACCTGTCTTGCTTGGTATGAACTGGTGAGGCTTTGGGGGAGCGGGTGAGGGGGATTTCTCGGGCGGGTGGAGGAGGGGTGAAGGGGTTTTTGGAGCAAACGTGCCTCGATAGGCAGCCGTTCGCTGGATGGGGCTTGCGGTGGTAGTTCTCAGCCGAGGCGGAGCGAATTGGCTGACAGTTTTCTGTATCCGGTAGCGATTACTTGCAAGTTCGGTCTCCAGTCTACCTTCCTCATTCCGCCGGACGTTACGCCACCAAGCGTTTCCGTAAGGCCCAGTGCCCCATCATCGAGCGTCTCACCAACTCTCTGATGATGAACGGCCGCAACAACGGAAAGAAGCTTATGGCTGTTCGCATCGTCGACCACGCTTTCTCCATTGTGCATCTGATGACCGATCAGAACCCAATCCAGGTCGCCGTTGACGCCATTGTCAACTGCGGTCCCCGTGAGGACTCCACCCGTATCGGCTCTGCCGGAACCGTTAGGCGTCAGGCTGTCGATGTCTCCCCCCTAAGGAGAGTCAACCAGGCTATCGCCCTTCTCACCATTGGTGCTCGCGAAGCTTCTTTCAGAAACGTCAAGAGCATTGCCGAGTGTTTGGCCGAGGAGTTGATCAATGCCGCCAAGGGATCTTCTAACTCTTACGCCATCAAGAAGAAGGACGAGCTCGAGCGGTTAGTATTCACCATATCCATTCGCAAAGATCTTGGGTTACTGACGAGAGTATTAATATAGTGTCGCCAAGTCCAACCGTTAAGTGGAGGATGTGGTTTCTTTTCGGGGCATCAGACTTTTGCAAAAAAAAATAATCAAAAATGGGAACTCGATTTCGGCGAACTTTTTCGTTTCTTCTTTTGCTTTCCGCTGGTCTTGGTGTTCCTGGGCTGTACGGTGGGGATTCTGTACGCAAACAAAGACAATGCAAGTTCTTTGTGACCCATTTCAGTATCCCTCCGGGCTTAGACTTGCTTTGGTGATTGGGGGGGTTTGGCGGGGCGTTTTCAGTGCAATGCAGTAATTTCTGATTCATACCTCTTCAATGTGTGCGATCAACACGGATTCACCTACGCCAGTAATCCACTCCTGAAAGTGTTTCTGTCTTCTCTGCTGTCATCCAACGTCACTCGACAATGTGCATGTACTTGGACTCACGTGGTAGTTTTGTGTACACACGTTAAGAACTTCCATCTTTGCGATTAATGAACAAATATATGTATAAAAAAAAGTTGTGTTCACGCGAAAAGTGGATACTATGTATGCATCCAGCGACGACGGGATGTGAGTACCTATAACAAGCATAGATGGTACCTAAGTATGTATGAAATAGAGGTCTAACGAGCATGCCTCCGGACACAAAAATGATCGCACGGAATTGGGCAAAGCATTTCTCTATTCGGAGGCGTGCTCGCCAGGCGCTCCCTCACTCTATTCTCTGCTTTCTTGAGATGCTTGGAGTGGTCCCTATGTTCGAGAGAATTACCCTAAACAGACAAGGTTAGGTTTTCGCTTGCATCTCACCTTGGCGATCAACTTCTCTTTGTTCCTCGATCGGCTTCCTCGGCCACTCTTGTCTGACGAACTCTTCACCACCCCACATCCACCCCCCAGTGCCGGTTCGATTTCTCCATCGCTACCGGGTTCTAACATATTTCGGACTTCTCTTCATCTGACACAGAACATAGATCGAGCCTCAAGTTTGCCCGATCGGAGTTCTTGCAATTTGTCCTCATCGACCCGTGCCTTCGCCAATAGAACGCGTTCTCGTCTCCCATGTCTGCGTGAGTATCCTTGAATAACACCTGTTATTTGTCATTTGTGTTCTAGTTCCTAATTACGCGACTAGTCCCACGAAGCAGTACGGCACCACGCCGCCCATCAATACGAACCCGCCGACTAGGTTGGATACTGAACGCAATGGCGAGTTGATCGAGGAACTGAAGAATCAGAATTGCTTCGAAGCGAAGGCGGAGAGCGATAAGCGGTATGCACTTAGCGGGTACGGTGCGGTGAAGGTGTCGGGCTCTGACGCGTAGTGGATGTGAATAGTGTGCAGGTGTTGGAGATACTTCAGAACTTGGCGGAGAGCTTTGTGAAGGAGACATGCCGCGCTAAGGGACTACCAGAGCATATGATCCAGAACTCCGGAGGAAAGGTTTTCACTTTCGGTTCATACCGATTGGGAGCGTATGGCCCAGGCTCCGATATCGATACCCTCCTCGTGGCACCGACCCACATATCGCGCGCAGACTTCTTCCAGCATGTTCCGGGAATGCTGCTGAAACTGACGCCTCCGGCGGAGGAGGTTTCTCCCGTCCCCGACGCATTCGTTCCGATCATCAAGTTCGAACTACAGAAAATTTCGATCGATTTGATCTTCGCCCGGGTCCCCAGTGTGAACTCGGTACCGAGGGATATGTCCTTGGAGAACAAGGAGCTTCTCAAAGGATGCGATGAGCCCAATCTGAGAGGACTGAATGGTGTCAGACTCACGGACGAGCTTCTTGGCTTGGTTCCTCACCCAGGAAACTTCCGCATGGCCTTGCGGGCGATCAAGCTATGGGCTAAGAGTATGCTTGTCGGGTTGTCTCTCCGTGTGGGGTCATTTTGCTGACCGCTTACTAGGCCGTGCGATTTATGCAAACGTAATGGGATTCCCCGGCGGAATTGCATGGGCTATGTTGGTTGCCAAAATCTGCCAGCTATATCCTATGGCTGTCAGTGCAGTGATTGTGTCCAAGTTCTTCGTCATTTACACCAAATGGAAATGGCCGCAGCCCGTTCTCTTGAAGGATATCCTGGAGGAAGGTGGACAGGGTGCTGGTCTCCGGATCTGGAATCCCAAGGCGAGTCAGCTGGCCCACTGTCGAAATTCTGCTTCTAAACTTTTGACAGATCTATCCTGCGGATCGTAACCATTTGATGCCCGTCATTACGCCCAACTATCCGTGCATGTGTTCCACCCACAACGTCACGAAATCAACCAAGAGTGTCATCCTTCGTGAGATGGAAAGGGCCAATGGTATAGTGAATGAAATCATGAACGGAAACGCTCCTTGGAGCAAGCTGTTTGAACGACACACGTTTTTCACTCAGGATTACAAGGTGTACTTGCGTGTGCTTGCTGCGGCACGTACCAAGGAGGAGCAATTGAAATGGTATGCAGTCACTTTAGTTAATCTACTCGGCGCTCTGACATTTATTTCAGGTCGGGGCTGGTTGAATCCAAACTTCGTCATCTCGTGGCAAAATTGGAACAGCTAGAGAACGTTCAGCTTGCCCACCCCTTCAATAAGGGATTTGAATACGAGACGGTTTGCGGTACGGAAGACGAGGCACTTCGCGTTGCTCACGACGGACACCATCTCGGCCTAGGCACCACTAACGGAGTGCCGGCTGATGTTACGTTTAGCGGCGAAACAGACGAGAAGCCTGAAAAGATTGACGTTTTTACCACCAGCTTCTACGTTGGATTGGTCTTGGACACCAGTGAGTACTATTTTGCATGTTCGATGCCGCCAATGCTAATCAGATTTGTAGGTCAGGCGAAGAAGTTCGACATTTCGTGGGCTTGCCAGGAGTTTTACGACTTGTGCAAGACCTGGAATCTGTACAACGAAGATCTTCATAGCATCAGTGTTCTGTACTGTCGAGCGTATGTCATACTGGCTCCTTTTCAGGGCACATATTAACAGCTACCCCCAGATGGGATCTGCCGGACAATGTCTTCAAGTCTGGCGAAGTAAAGCGCCAGAAGAAGACCAAGCTCATTAAGAGAAAGGTGGTCAATGGAAGTGCCAAGAAGCGTTCTGCAGATGAGGTATGTACAGTTCCCATATTCCTGCGCCGAGAATTTCGCCATGCATTGGGGAGGAGCCGAGAAAGGAGGGGTGGTTGAAAGATCACTGAAAAAGCCGTCAATCCGAGAGCCTACACGCATCTCATCTCCGGAGGACACCGCACATAAACTGGTGAAATGATTGACATTCCGACGCTATCATCTACGGCGGTTTCGCCTGGATCTCCTCCCGGGCTGGCGTTAGTCTGATGATTAATGACTGACGTTGGGGTCGGTATCACCTGTATAGGCGCTCATGGACGACGTCAAGAGGAGCCGGGTGGCGTCAACTACGGCGGCGCGAAACGGATCTGTGGGAATTTAATTCCGAGTAGTCAGGGTGGGTTTCGTCTTTCTCCAGAATCTCTCTGTGATACTGACTCTCCTCCCAGTGCGTTCCCCTTGGTGTCACTGCAGCGCCTATTTCCTTGCTTGCAACCTCTTTGCCCCTGATCACAGAATCTTCCTACCTCATGTTTACTCTAGGGTGGCACTGTGGCGTGATGTAGGGATGATTCCGCTTCTGGTGAACAGATATCTAACTCCAGCAAAGTTCAGGGCACTAGCCGATCACACTCACTCACGCCATTCAACAAAACAACTTCCTTACGTTTGGCCGGCTTAGATCTTCACATCACACATACACACACAACTCACGGCTCCGGAATACCAGATTTCAATTCTTTTCTTGCATTTACAGACTTTACTTTTACTAACTACGCCCGTCTTCCCGAAAGACAGTTTGACATGGAACGCAACTACAAAAAGTCATTACATAATGAACGTGACTCGTCCACTCTTCACCCTTCGCGATACATCTTCCTGGAGAAGGGAATAGTCACAAGGTGTCTGTAATCTTACGTTGTCATCACAAAACAAGGCACAAAAAATCATCATCAGATAGATCACTTCTTTCTACTTTTCTGCGTTCCTGTTTTTTCCTTTTGTTTGTCTTCCGAAAGGTCGTTGTGTTCGCTCACCGCTGGGTGATTCTCTTTTTCTTCGGGTTCTTTCTAGGGTATGGAACTGTAGATTACTTTTCTCTCTTCGGCTTTTTTTTTTTTTTTTTTTTTGGGGGGGGGTTAATAAGAGATAGGATCGTAGGATAGGAGTAATCAGTTTTGGTTTCCGCACAGCCGTCGCAACTTTCGGAGTGTATCATGATAACGGATGCGAGATTCACATCCATGCAGGCTGCTGCAAGGCAGTAAGATGGGTGAAAAATCCCGAACTCCGAACTCCGAGATTTGATCCCTGCGCCACGTACTAAAGCAGCTCGTCCTTTGCCCCACCAGAACCTCCAAAAATGTCACGAATAAACGTCCCCGCGCCATCCTTCGGCAAGGCGGAGCCTCACTTCAGCGACGCCATGGCAGTCCGAAAGCCTGTGTTCGTAGTCGAACAATGTATCCCGCTCGAGAACGAGATCGACGCCGACGATGACCGGAGCTGGCACTTCATCTGCTACTCGACGCCGCCGTCGCTCCCTGTGGGGACGCTTAGGGTCGTGCCCCCGCCGCACGCGCATCACGAAGGCGAGGGCGTGCCCCACGGCGGCGACGGCGGCCACGTTAAGATCGGTCGGTTCGCGACGCTGCGCGAGTTCAGAGGTCAAGGCGTAGGAAGGGCCATGGTCGACGCTGCCATCGCATGGCTCGAGAGTGAGGGGAGGGAGGAAGTGGACGGGTGGGATGGGCGCGTGCTGGCGCATGCCCAGGTCAGTGTTAAAGGCGTGTGGGAGAGGCTGGGGTTCACGGTTGATGAGAGGATGGGAATCTGGGACGAAGAAGGTAGTGTTCGCCCCCGAGTTTGGATTTGGAGGGTATGAAGGGCTGACGCTAAGGTTGTACGAAGGGATCGATCATTGCGGCATGTGGAGGATCGTCAGGAATGGGGGTACGTAGAACTCGAGAGATACAATTTTATAGGGTGTCTACCCCATTAGGTGCCGTTACTAGTACTCGGATTCCTGCTTCACCACTCCGAAGTCGTCATCCTCCTGCCCTTCGTCCCTGCCCTCCCCCTCACCGTCGCTGCTCCTCTCGCCCTCACTCTCGCCGGGAGCGAAGTCACTATCCTCCTCATCGTCCTCACTATTGAGCTCGCCCATATGCGCCAGCAGCACGCCGGTCGGCATGCCACTACGAACACCCTCTGCAAGCGCTCCTTCAAACTCATTTTCAAACTCAACCCTCTGTCGCTTCCGCCCTCTGTCCGCCCTCTCCTCCCCCGATGCCTCCCCGGCACCGTCTCCTCCTGGCGGCGATCGCAACGCAACCACATCCCTATCCGTTGCGAGCCTGACGAACGGCTTTCCCCAGGGCACGCCATCCACCAATCTCCTCCCGGCAGAGGTGATCTGATTTCTCCCGGACAATCTCCGTTCTCTGATTTCCACTGACGTCAACGGCCTCACCCTACCCGCTCTAGTCAGTACACGGTTACCTCACCATGCCCTCCTCTCGCCTTCTAGAGATGACAACATACACAACTTCGTCCTCGTCACGAAGTACCTCCGAAACGGCAGAGAAATGGAGAAGCTCGTATCCGCCGAGCTCGACGATGTAGTTCTCGAGCCCATTTCCGGCCTGTTCGAGCGGGTGCACCGCCGAGATCTGGCCGAGCAGCTCCGAAACGAGGTCGGAAGAAGACGGCGAGGGATTGTGGTTCCAGAGGATCTTTGCGGGTGCGACGGTCGGTTGGACTGGGAATCGGGGCTGGCTCGTGGGGAGGGGCCGGTGGATGGTAAGACGGAGACGCATCTTTGGTGTTTGTTGATGTTTGTTTGTATTTATCAGTGTTTATTGGTGTTTGTTGGTGGTGATGTTGGAGGGAGCTGTGGGGATTGCGTAAAGGAGCCCAGTTGCGGACGGTATGTTGACGGTTTGGCGAGAGACGTGCTGACGCGCGAAGTTGACGAGAAAGCCTAGTGTAGCTGCGGATAGGAAGTAACTAGAGAGTGTCGAACTAGATATCTAAGTACATATATTCTTTTGTCGGGGCGCCAAGATGACACTAGGGCACTAGTGTACCATACTCTAGGACATATAAGTAAGTATGCGCGATGAGCCCAGGCATCTTCGTCGCGCGGCAATCATAGTTCCTCAGCCAGTTTTCATCCGATTGACTATACATAAGTAAGGCCAAAAAATGATCACCTAGCTCAGGAGAATTCAGCTGCAATGCTTCCCGAGGTGGCGCGCGTAAGGTAGGGGGGTGTGGGGACAGTGACGAAGATGACCGTCCCTATGTGGGCGGTTGGGCGGCTCTCCACGCGCACATTTTACTTGCTGAGCTCCATAGCTGGATTCTCCCGAGCTTAGTGATCATTCTTGGTCTTACTTATGTATAGTCAATCAGATGCCTGGGGCTCACCGCGCATATGTATCCTCATAGAGCACACCAATGCGCTAGTGGCATCTTGGCGCCCCGAAAAAGAATACTTATGGTTCGACTCTATGTGCGTAGATACTTACATAAGCACTCGCTTAGTCACACACATGTCCAAATTACAAGAGAGGTTCAGTTCAAGATCCGGGACCGCTCCGCTGACGAGCGACGCCTTCAGGCGATCTTGGGCTTCTTCGTCACCACAGATGTTGGGAGGCGGGCCCCCAAAGCCGGCTGAGGAAGATGCCAAAAGCGAGGCATCGGAATGGGAACTCCGAGAGCGGAATGAAAGGGAAAGGGAAGAGGAGAGGAGGCTAGAGCTGAGAAGCTGGATGGTGAGAGTGTCCACTCTTCCTCTCCACGCCCTCTTTCATGACCTCTGCAGAAGAGGAGGGGGGGGGGGGGGGCGGCTTCCCCTTGGCTTTGCTTTGACTTTTTCCCTTTATGATCTCCTTAGTGCGCTCTATTGCTTTCGGGACAAGCCCAGGCCGAGGGCAAAGGGGAGATATAACGGGCCACCTGCAGACTGATCGAGGTCGGGGTTGGACAGTGGGCAGCGCGTACATCGCCATGATCTAGATAGGTCGCACGCTTTTTAACGACAAAATAAAAAGAGTATGCGTATGTATGTATGAACAACTTGAAGCCTTCAATATATTGGGCTGTAAAGTTTCTCGAATAGATGGCTATATTCCAAACACCTTTGCTATCCGTGTCGCCGGTAAAACCAAAAATGAGAGCAAGTATATATATATATAAAAAGAGGTTCGAACGCCCGCGCCCCAGACAACATGTTCCCAATTGCAAGAAATCCTCCCTAGTGCCAACGCCTAGAGCCATCCCCACTAATACCCCACCTCCAAACGCGGCACCACAACTGGGCCATACTTCCCAGTCATGGCGTACACACCCTCACCCTGGACGATAAAGTCTACCGCCAAACTCGTTGCTGGCCCCTTCGCCTCGATGCCACTATCGACCTGAAAGCCGGTGAAGATGACGTATCCTCTCTTGGCCATGAGTTTCTTCTGTTCTCTTGTGCGGCCGTCGACCTCGGCTTGGAAGAGCTCCATCATATCCTCCTTCGTGTCGCTCGGGGCGTTGGTGCTGCGTAGTCCGTTCTGCGGCACGTAGAGGATCTTGTTATTGTGAAGCATCTTCGTGAGGTAGCTGGGCGGCGGTGCATCAACCATCGATGAAGCGACGACTTGGTACATCGTTTTGTGGTCGTGTGGCTTGTTTGGATCGTGGACCATCCCCACACCGCAAAGGTGTACGGCGCCGGAAAGGAAGGTGATCCGGAGAGAGCGCGAGTGCGAGATGCCCTGCAGTGTGCGGATGAGATAGGTTCGCTCCAGGTCTTTTGATTCATGCGTCCAGCGGTCGCGTACGTCGTCGAGGAGGTCGACTTCACCAAAGACGTTGACGACACCACCCATGAACCCGTGTTTGCCAACAGCCTCCTTGACGCTGCGGAATCCGGAGCCTACGACTTCCTTGGCACCGATGACGCCAGCAGCGGAGCCCACGACTTTGCCGAGAAGGTTGTAGGTGCCTGTCATTGCCTTCTTTCCAGTCGCTACTGTTGACATGACGTGTTCGGCTGTCTCTGTGCGCGGGAACACCACTGGCACCGAGACGACGACGATGGCGTGTTGTATGGATTGCGGAAGTGAGGCTATCTTAGGGAACAGTCCTTGATATGAAGGGCCGGCCATCACTTGGTGTTGATTGCGTTCCGACCTGGTGTCAAGACCGACCACGGCGATAGCGGGCCCCAGGAACTTGATGAAGTGCCAACCAGTGCCAGTGATAGTGAAAAGGCCATTATCGTCTGTTTTCGAATGCAATATCTCGAGTGTCGTGTGGTGCTGGAATAGGAGATACCACAGCATGCCAATGCGGCCGATATTTTTGAACATGGCCGAGAACTGCAGGTATTCCGGATGCGACCCAAATCCTTCGAAGCTGCGAGTTTGTCAGCGCGTATCTCTCTGGCATATACGGGGAGGATCTGACATGTCATGATCATCTAGCTGGAACATGTACGGAATCTGGGCAAGCGCCTCCCTGAGATGCGGCTGGTCCCAGCCGCTGGTATAGTAGTGGAAGTATGCATGCGTAACCTCATCCTCATGCCGTGTTGTCCACTGAGCATTCCTACGGTTTTCCTTGCCTCGGATTTGCAGCCATTCCTGTTGAAAGCCCTGTCAGCATTCCTACGTCACCATAGCCAGATCTCCAATTAGGATTCAAACCTTAAGCGATGGCAGCTCCCTCCACATGCGATCCGCATACACCTGGTCACCATTTCCGATTTGCGCATGGAAACCTCCGCAATCCAGATGTTTCTGCATCAAGTCCTTCCACATGAACCCATGACCTCCCAGTCTCGACCGCTCCTCGCTCCGTACGCTCATCGAGAAATCGTTACACGACGTTGAGATAAACCTCCAGTTACGATCGTCTCTCGCCGCTACTAGGAACTCGTAGCGAGTACACCCCACCGGGGTCGAGATTGCATACGTCCACATATCCCCGTCTTCCATCGGGAGATCTATATCATACCGGAAGAAGGTCCACGTTCGGTGTGTGTAGATCGCCGAAGCCTTGAGCTGCGGTGGGTTGGGCGAGAGATCACGGCTTCGATGGATGTGCACGGTCGGTGGCTGCATGTACTCCGTCACCAGCAGGATCGAGCCGTACCAGATTCCATGCTCCAGGTTCATGTTCGTGTACCGCAGGTACGGCCCGAAATACTCGCCATTGACTGGCGCAGGGTTGTACATGACTATGCCGGCATTCGGAAGAGGTGTCGGTGGTGGGTTGTAGAACCCAGGAGTGTTTGGCATCGAGTCGTATGGGTTGACTTTGGGCGGATAGCCCGGAGACATAATTGGCGGGAAACCTGGAGTTCCCGGCGGGAAGCCTGGTGTCCCAGGCGCAAAACCAGGCGTTTGTGGCAGGAATCCGCCTTTTATCGGGAATCCTGGAGTACCAGGCGCCGCAAATCCTGGTGTCTGCATCGGTTGAGCCATTTTCAGGGGTGCTGGTACGTGAGAAGGTCCCGCTGGAGGAGCAAGAGCAGCAATGTCCTCGGCCGTTGGAGGATCCCATTGAGTGTGGGAGGTGGCAATGTGAATATAGTAGTATGCTCCGGAGTTGGAATCCTGATGCGCCATCCAACCTTCTGGTAACACCGGAGGGGCGCTAGGACCGGCGCCTTGAGGCGGAGGAGAAAATTGCGGTTGCGGCGGCTGTTGTTGGTGCTGATCCGGATGGAATTGCTGGGATTGGCCTGAGTGCTGAGGCTGCTGCTGTTGTGGTTGCTGTTGCTGCTGTTGCGCTTGGGGTTGCGGCCATTGTTGCGAGTTCTGACGCTGTCCGTCGCCACTCGGACTTGTGCGGTTGGGATCATTCTGAAACGCGGGGTGCGTGGAAGTTGGTGGAGCTGCTGCTCCAACCACGACTGTCCGCTTTTCATCCGGATATCCCTGGGCCGTTCCAGCCTGCTGGCCCGCACCGCGCCCCGCACCAGGGCTCAAGCTTGCATACGAAGGCGGTGGGCTTGCGTTCAGGGAGATACGCTGGAAGTCACTTTCGAGCACCTCCGGGGCATGTTCGTGGACACTATAGACTCTGTTATGACCGAGGGCATCACCATTCTCCTGCTGCCGGACTTGATAGTATCTGCTTTGGGTCGGTTGGGTCGGTAGGCTGGGTAGGCTAGGGATACTGGGTTGGCTAGGCGGGTCAGGCCGACTCGTTCTGCTCGATCGACTGTCTGGCCTATCCTCCTGTTCCTGCAGATTATCTTCGCTATTCTGGCCTCCGGTTCCATACCAGACCGTCGGTGGGCCGTGAGGGTACGAGCCAGGCTGCTCAGTGGGAGTCCACGGCCTTGGGGCGGGCACCGGCCCAGTCCCAGGGATTGCAGTGGCAGTCGTACTGATTGGTGACGGGGCCACGTTGATTTGTGTCGGCGGCGGACGTCTCCGGCCAGCAGCGCCCGGTAGTGCCTGGTGAGGCGGGTCACCGATCCGGAACGGCGGCAGTTCATTTACTGCGGTCGCAGGGGTCTCAGGCGGGGGCGGAGATCCCCGACGTCCCGCCGTTGTCGACGTTGACGTCATGCGACTCGGGGGAGGCCAGTACTGCTGGTGGAATTGCGGGAACGGGTTTACAGGAGGCTCCTCCGCAGGCGGGCGGTGCGGCTGCTGGTTCTGCGGCGGCGACTGGGAGTGGTGGGACCGACCACTGTCGGCCCTGAGTCTGCCAGTCCGCCCCACCTCGCGGCTCCGGAGAGAGTTTGGGGTGTCGTTGCGGCCGACGGAGCCCGCTTCCGAAGAGGCCCGGGGTGCTCCGAATGCTGGGTGTTGATCCAACGCCGGATGCTGCTGTTCCCCGGACGGGTGTCTCTCGAACGCCGGATGTTGTTCGTATTGCTGGAGCTGTTCGTGATGCTGCCCGTAATGCAGCTGCTGCGACTGCTGTTCCTGCTCGTGGTACTGCTCAAAATGCTGCAGCTGCTCCCGATGCTGTTGCATTCTCTCCTCCGCAGTTCTATCGTTGAAGGGAAGATCGTGCTGTTGTTTCTGCTGCTGCTGCTGCGACGCCGCAGTGTAGTAGTTGTTCGTGGGAGGTGCAGGCTGTGCAGGCTGTCGGCGATTATGACGCGACGTCGAAGACGCCGCTGAAGCAGGCCGTGGTGATGCCGAATTCGAAGCAGCTGAAGCGTCGCTGAAGGTGCTCGCTCGTCTGTTCTTACGGAGGGGATCGGGCGTAGCACGGGAGTTGGCGGCGACGGGAGGTGTAGGTTTTGGGGGGAGAGCGAAGTAGCCTTCGTCGCTGGAGGACGAGTCTGGTCTTCCGTTCATGTTGGGAGATGAACACGATGGGCGGCGCTGATGGGGTGGTAGAATGGCTTTTTTTGGTCAACCCAGATCGAATCAGTTCGGTTTAGTTCAGTTGTGCAGTTATATCCACCTGTTCGAGTTCAGGAGCAAAGAAGACGGTCTGTGGGTATAACCGCCGCCGCCACTGCTGATTGTTGTGCTTTTTGAAGGCGCTACGCAGAGGCAAGGAGGTTTTGATCTCTGCCCCTTCAAGGTCGGCGCGGGCGTGCGGGGGGTGGAGGCAGAGATGGGGACCGTGGTGACGATTTTCGGGAAGCAGCAGAAGGCCACAAAGACGGGCACGAGTGGTGCGATGAGAGGTGAGATGAGGGGGAGAAAGTACAAGAGATGGCCCACGATGTGACGACGATGATGCTGGCGATGATGGGGGGGAGTTAGAGATATGTGCCTGGGAAGGCGCGCGAAAGGGGAAAGAGGGAATGGAAGGGCTGGGCGGGAGGGCCAGTGGGATGACAGGCGGGGCAGGCAGCTCAGAGGGGCAACTTGATGTCGGCCAGTCTACTACGTACCAGCACCAGTTGCGTGTATCACGGCGGCAAAATCCAGCAGGGATATCTCCCACCCCTCCTCCTTCCCAATCCACGGTTTCATGAACGCCCTACACAATGCGCGGGCCATCCAATAGGTATGGCGTCCTCCCGCTCATCCAAAACCGAACAAATATCAACCTCGAAGGGCACGATTCCTCATACACGTCACGTACCCTACCTGTTGCGCCCACCCGCGATCGCGAACCTCAACTCGCGGCGCAGGCTGAGGTCCACGTAATTCCCTCCACCATCTCTTCTCAGGGTTCCTGCCCACCTACCTCAGCCACCGCCCGCGCGGGGACGAACGCATGCACCTCTTGTCTTCAAGATAACTGCATACAGTCCACAATGGCCGGAGAACCAACGCCCAGCTTTTTTTTGCTCGCTAACTCTACGCGCCCGCACTTGTGATAGTTACTGCACACACCAAGTGCAATTATTTTATCCCTTCCATGAGTGGAGCAACTACTCTACATGCGTACCTGGAATCTCGTAATACGCATATAGTGAGAAAGAGAGTGAGAGGTGGGGTGCCAGGGCGGGCGTATTCGGATGAAAAAGAAAAGATGAAGTGCTCCGCCGGACAGGTCGGACGCAACCAACGCCTGGAGCCGCCGGGAGCTCGCTCGCTAAGGGTGAATGAAGGTTTGCACCCTGCGCTACCACCAGGAAACGTCAAGCTCCATTTCTGATTCCGTGTAACAAGCGGTGCCAGCGAGCTTCGAGTTACGGAGGTCACGTTGCCAGCCCGCGTCCGGAGCCGTTCATGAGCTATCACCCGGCGAAGGCACTTAATCACCGTCACGGTTATACATACGGTTTTGCATACGGGGAGTGGAATCACAGTAGTACGTTACGGTCCTCTCAGCGATTCAGATCACTGCCCGTACAGGCGGGCAATCAGGCATCGCAACGAAAAAAGGTAGTAACCCAAAAGCAACAGCGATTACAAGCATGGGGAGAAAAGGAAAGAGGGCTTCCGGAAGGGATAGCTGTAGAGTAGCTAGGCGGTAGTTATGCGACTCGAGAAGGAGAAGTCAAGAAATCCATCTATCAAACAAAAGAAATAATATCAAAAGGAAGGAATTAAAGTGAGTATTGAAGACTAAGAGAGAAAGGATATCCGTTTAATACGGAATTCCATTGGTCAAGTGTTGGAAGCGATCGTACTGTCCGGTCGAGTAGGAGCTGTAACTCTTTTTGACTAGGTATCTCATGTAATCAGCCGCTTCGCGGTCCGTCTTATCGAGGACAAACCGGTCCTTGAAGTTCTGGATGGTCTCGGGCTTGAAACATGGAAGACTATATAATCTGTCAGTCCACTGCCGGGTGAGGAGGAGGAGGAGGAGGAGGAGGAGGAGGAGGAGGAAGGGCAGAGGGTAGGCATACCCGCTGTCGAGCATCAGAGTCACACAGTCCGTCAATTTATCCACGTATTGTCTGCAGACCAAGAACGACTTGATGCACAGCTCCTCGAACCAGACGTATGGCTGCGCATCGACGCTGCCGCCCATAACGCTGATCATCTCTGCGGTGAGCTTGAAGGGCGCACGCTCAAACGTGATGCCACCGGGAGCGATGTCGAAGCAGAACCCGAAGTCTATTTCATCCATGCATTAGCGAGCACATGTGAGCTGGCGCCCATGTGAGCTGGCGCCCAAGTGGACGGCTTACCAATGTGGATGATATGTCCGGCATCGTCAAGCATGATGTTCCCGTTATGACGATCCTTGAACTTCAACAGATACGATATGACCGAATACGCCGCCATACTCTTAACGAAGCAAGTCCTCGCTTCCTGGAACCGGATCGAATCCTCACCGCCATACTTGTTGATGAAGTAGTCGTACAAACCCATATCGTAATCACGACCAAGCATATCTCTGGAGATCGACTTTGGTAGGACATCGATGACACCGCACCCCGGCGCAGTAGCCGTAACACGGTACGGGAAAACGAATACGTCCAGTCCAACCGAATTGAAGATGCTGCGGAAAGCAGCGATGAGTTGAAGGGCCAGCATGTCCTGTCGACAGTCGTCGCCGACTTTAAAGATCGCCGCCTGCATCATCTCCTTAGTAACAGTAGATGTTGACTCGTGACGGCGTCCGTGGCGGTCCAGGGCTTCGTGTTCGTCAATGGTGCCCAGAGTCTTTCTCCTGATCTTGAAGGTGGCCATGAACGGGGCTTTTGCATGGGATTGCAATGATTTCCCGCTCTTCCTATCGATATCGACAACCACGCTGTCCGGGTTGCTGGGCAAATAAACACCGACGTCGACTTGGATTTTCGCCAGTTCCTCGGCAATTTTCTCATTCTTCTCAGGCTTGGTCTTTCGAATGTAAGGCCTAAGCTTCCCCGAAATAGATGTGACCTCTCCAAAGAAGTCAAACTCCCGCTCGTAGAAGTTCTTATCCGCGTCAGAAAAGCTCTCGATCAATTTCGCCATGACATGGTCCAAAGTCGGCTTCACGGGGTCCGGAATCGTAGAGTCCTCGTCTTTGTACGCGTTGGCCTTCATGTTCCAAATGATTTGATGGGCAAATAGCTGCGAGAACTTCGCGGTTTCGAGGATGAACCTCTCGACGTATCCAAGGAAATCGTATCTCAGAGTCTGCACGATTTGCGGGACATAGAAGAAAGTAACATCCACCGAATAGCTCTCCAGAGACCTCATTGCGTACTGCAAAATGAACGGGTCATTTGCGTAGGACGGCAGAAAGTAGGTGGAAGCAGTAATCGGAGTGATCGGAGCCCAGTATAGAAGATAACGCAGTTGGAACGTGATGTCTCCAGACAACTTATTGCCTAGCATGATCTGAGCGGCACGGGGTATGTGCATAACCTTTTCTGGGTAATTCATGATCAAGCTTCTGACTTCTCCCTTGAGTCTCTCGGATGGGAAACGCTGGCTAAGCTGAACTGCAATGGCCGGGTCCTCCGCCCAGGCTGCTGGAAGAATGGCGGAGATCGAACTGTCACCGGTTGGCCTAGCCGAATAACTGGGAAGCAAGTGATGCCGGCGAGAGTGCTCTAGTGGGTACAACCAAGTGGCTAACCTGAACTGTTCGTTCTCCAGAAGCATCACCAAGAGGTCCTGTCGTACCCGCAAAGTCCTGGACTGTGCGCCGATTGTGGAGATTCCATTGAGGAAGTTGGTAACATCTTGCAGCAGATGAGCCTCGGACTTCACCTGCAACTTGTTGCCGCCAAACGACCACTGAGGAGGAAACTTGAACCACGAAAGCGCTCCCGAGATGATTAAGTCCTTCAAGCTAGTTTGCTGCCGCTCGGTGAGTCCAGTGCTGTAGCGCAGAACTTGCAGTGCAAGCAGTACGAGCTGGAATCTGGCTTCTCTAGACAGCGGATGTCCGGTGGCCGTCTTGAGACCTCGAAGCGCGATCCTCACTAGTCGCAAGAAGATCTTCTGGATGTGTGGATTTCCGTGGCGGTTAGCGTGGTAATGACTGGAGAGAAGCTGAATCAGTCGAAGATGTGGTGACAACAGGTCAATGGCCGTTTGCTGTTCAAGATTGTGCTCTTCCTTGTTCGAAGGAGCATACTCCATTTTAACATCGAAAGCGTCGTATAATGCGAAATCCCCAGCAAAAAGCCCGATCTTCCTCTCCACACTCATTTCAAAGTTCCTGGCAATTTCGGCCAGCATTCTCGATGACAGTTCCGGCTTTTCTCCAACCACACCGGCCCACAGGAGCATTCCGACCTTAATGGCGCTCGGGGTGAAGACAGCGAATGGTAGACCAACCAGATGGCGGATAAGCGTCCCCTGGTCTCGACCCGATGAGCAGATCAATGTTGCAGCCTTCCGCAACATGTATCTGACATCTGCCGTAGGCACGCGACCGACCGTATAGTCCTTACCATCCATCTGGGCGATAAGCCGCTCAAGAGAATCTGTGCTGGGGGAGGACAACAGGCCTTGATGGCCCAGCGGAGCAAACTTGAGTGGACGACGAGCATTGTCTGTACCATGCTCACCCTTCCGGTAGATCTGCCGCACGGTATATTGCTTGATGAAGTCAGACGCGACATCGACACCGAATTCACCAACAAAGTCAATCGATGCTATTCAAACCACAGTTAGCGAATCCTCAGTCCGATGCTGTCAGATGGTTGACGTACCGAGTCTCCGGTCAGTATTAGGAAGAGTGCCGCCCATCTCCAGGGCAAAAGACCGTCCTAGAGATACATGTCCCACACTTCCCTCGTCCTCAAACTCTGAGAGGTAGGTTTGAAGGAGTCCTTTCATGTCAAGAGGCGCGATGTTCAAAATCTTCAAAACCCATGTCTTCGCACGTTCACGGAAGTTCCTCATCGTCTGCTTCCGGAATTTGTACGAATCGGGCATCTCGATTGCTACTCTGCCTCTCTTCGAGGTAAAGATTGCTCGGGTTGCATACTCATCGGTTTCTTCCTTCATGCAACTGGCCCACAGAAGGCCGAGGAGCTCAAGGAGTGCAAACAGTGACGCTCTCCTGCAGAGTGCTGATGGTGCGGTCGCAATGATACGGTCCGCCATGACGGTTGCCGTCGCCTGCACCTTCTCAAGTCTGTGACAGCATCCTACAAACACGTCCGCGAGCTGGTCGGCCACGCTCGAAGAGCAGAAATCAGGGTAAGCTCCGGTGAGGATGCGGGTAATGTATATGTCGGTGACTTTGCCGGCGATAGCCGCCATCACGGTTGACGCGTCGCCTGTTTTGAATGCAGGCTCAACGAAGTATGCCAGCACCTTAGAGCAACCTCCACCCTCGGCTCTCATACATTCCAAAGAATACGCGGCCTCAAGGAAGATGGTCCTTGGGTAAGTCAAAGTTCTGATTTGGACCTCTTCCGCTGGAAGCACGCTGATGAGCCTGCGCTTGTGTTCGACAACATTCGCAGAAGACATGTCTCTCTTGAAGAGCGAGTGCACATCTAGATCGGCATCAAAGCTCTGATCCTCGACCACACCATCGATGAGAGGGGGAGTGTATTTCGCGATGATTTTGAAACTCTCTCCATGTTTGTGCGCAGTGCCGGTGCCGTAGATGATGCCATGAACAACGCAGTTGAGCCAGAAGTCCCTCAAAAGTGAGGTAAACCCAGATCGAAGGGCGAAGTTCACATCCGTCTTATTGTGTCCCAGAAGAATTGCGAGAGGGCGTATGTACTGTTCGATTTCGCGCACAGCCAGCTGTTCACCGAATCTCTCAGCACCGCTCGTTCTGATGGCCAGCTGATCACCTACCGTAGCGTCAACCCGCTTCTTCTCTGTATCCTTTTCCCGTTCATCTCCGATTGCCGCAACCGAGTGGAGAACATCCGTAAGGAACAACTCGTACAGCTGAGACTCTGTTGTGATAGATCCGGCCAGGAAGCACCGCGCCTCGAGTGCCTGCGGCACAACGTCAATGGACCAACAAATTAAGTGGGATTCATTGACACTAACAGCATCCAACAAGGTATGATCGTCGCTCAGAACCGCATCTGCGGTCGATTTGACGAGTGCTTCAGAGATCGATTTGTAATCTGCACGAGAAGCTATCGGGACTAGTGAAGCAAGTCCTCCCAGAATCTTAGCACTCACTGCACTGGTGACTTTTCCGAGCCTTTGCAAAAGAATACTATTGGCGAGCGAGATCATCTGTTTCAAGTCAAATCAGCGGGATAGATTTCTATCGATGGTGACAGAATACATCCAACCTTCGAGTCCTTGCAGTTACTAGATACCCTTACTATTGTCTCGATGACGTTGCAGTAGATGTTGAACCGGAATTCCTCCGAGTTGGAAACAAGTGACAGCGTGCTGCCCATGGCTTGTTGCTCAAATGGTTGCAGCGTCTCCGCCTTCAGTGCACGCTCCGGATTCACGGATGACAATACGTGGCCCATCGTGTTCAAGGTGGTGATAGTGGCATCTTGAGGGGAATGATGCAGGATGTACGAAAGGCACTTCGCAGCTACCTTTACAACCTCATGGCTGGGAGTGCCTTCGACGATGAACCTGTGCATGATGCTGATGAAACCATTGCTGGAATTGGCGTCGTCCTTAGAGAGAATTGCCAGGGTCTTCAAAACTGCATTAGCCAGAGCCAAGTTAGACATCTGAACCGGATCGGCGATTGTAGCCTGCAGCCACTTGAGCAAAGCATTCGGATCTGCCGAACTGCTTAGGACAACGCTGTTGCAGTATGCTGAAAGCGCATGCGCTTTGGTTGTGTACGCCAGTTGCTGTCCCGCTAAAGTGATAATCTCGGGGTCTGTAGTGCTTTCATCCACCGCTATAACACCCGCCGCTGCAAGATCCGACAACAGCTCGACAGTACCAAAGTCCTCCGAGGTGAGCGAAGTGATCACACCATGGCCGTCCATAATGACATCTAGTGTATCACCATCATAGAATGCGGCGGAGTTTGCGACGAGAAGGGAAGTGCTAGCGATCAGCAGCTTCATAAACCCATGTTGGAGTAGCATAGCTCCAATAGGGCGGCCTAGGGAGTCATAATGCCGGGCATACTGCCTCCACCGACCCATTTCCTTCCCTTGCGAGTTACGGATCCTGTCGAAGGCTGCATCTACGTCCATGAGGAACCCATCAGAGAGGATTTGCTGCACATGCTCAACCAACCCTGCACGTTCAATGGGGGTCCAGAAGTTGGCAACCTTGGAACAGGAGTCCAAGAAACCGATGAGAGAAGCCACCAAACGAGCAATATCCGTCACGTCATCCTCTCCATCCATAGACTCGCAAAACGCCAGTACCTGGCGGACGTATTTCATCACCGTGTCGACCACTCTCGGTCGAAGTTGAAAAAAGTTAAGACCAATAGAGAGCACCGCCGTAGCAACGCTTGAAGTAAGACACTCCCACGGCGAGGGTTCCGCATCGCGCAAGAACGGCGAAGGAGCGAACTGCTGGTTGGACGACTCGATCATATACGGCGATAGCTGCCGCAAAAGCTTCTCTGCGTTTTGAGGTGCTTGTAGTGCTGGGGCAGCCTTACATAAGGCCAGGAGAACCTCAAGCTCCCGGACCGACTGACAGAGTTAGCCTCCGGAGCAGGATTAAAAGGATCTTAAAGCGCAGTACCATCGGGATCTGCGATGTCTCCGCGGGCTTTTTCGCATATCCGTTCGCCGTTCCGTTGGTGGAAGCGTCCCGTCGCAGGGTGCACTCGCTAGCGAGACGCTCGAAGCTAGAAGCTTCATGGACGCCATTTTCGTACGTAGATTCCCGGGCGGAGAGGACGGCAAGGCGCTGTAAGGCACTACCGCGGAGTCGAAGCGACAGCCTGTGGAGACGCAAAAGTGAGCTTCAGGTTTCATGTGATCGTCTCCGCCACAGGATAGGATAGCACTATACCGATCCATCGTGGTTAGGCTCCGTATGGTTGGTCACGAGCTGGGTGGCCGTGATCGAACAGGAGGATTGGCCGGTGAAGGAAACGTCGCGATCCACTATGGCAAGTGTCACTCGGAGAGTTTGTATTATCAGGAGGTAGCAGCAAAAAAGCCGACTTAAACACGGAGCTGTAGAGCTTGGCTGTGGCAAAAGAGGGACTGTGGACGGCGGATGTATCTATCGGCCAAAAAAAGTTTGGATGACAAAAAGACAGCAAGGAGAGACAGCTCCCCCGACGAGGCTAATTCTGCCATGCGATGGCTCTGGTCTACTCTAGTTAGCGGGACTTGGCACACTCTCCGCTAGATCATACATACACACATACATGAACAAGTCGCTGAGATGTCCCCGCTATTTGACACCGACGCCCCTCCCATTCTAAGACAAGTGGACATCCAGTCGTGTTCTCTGGCTTGGCAAGGGACCATCCGTCAAGCGCATGCTCAGATTCCCGCAGTGACAAATCGGCTCTGAGGTCGAGCGAACTCCCAGGCAATCAGCAGCGTATATAGGGGGCTTGTAAGTGTTATTGATCCCGTTAACTACTTCAGTGCCTCCGAGGGTGTCTAGCTAGGCAATGTAAGTAAGTACCTATGTACTTGAATAATATATTTCCCCTAAGGCGCAGTCCACTAATTCATTCCTGCGCACATTAGCCACTTGGGCTGTCGCCGTAAACCAGTGCGCATCTGCCGGAGACATCCACTCCACATACTGTGCCGCAATTGGAGACGCGGGACAAGTCGAGCCACGGCCATTCTGCTGCCTCTATACTAGTAGACATCGAAGGCCATAATTCCATCTGCTCCACTCCATTCCACCCCAATCCGCTCCTTCGAACACGAGCGATCAGGCAGCTGCTGCGCTCCCCGTACATCTGCGCCCAGGCAATTTTTACCCCCAAACACAGGATCCTGTGGCGGAGCATCTTTGTTTATTTTGCTCATGCGTTCCTTCGCGCGTTTGCAGGTACCCGCCCCAGTACTACTATCCACAGCTCTCATGTCCCATCGAGCTAGCACCGGGCATCAGCCATCTCCAGCGTCCGTTACGGCTTGGTCTGATTGAAACTAACCCTCACAACTCCCGAATTTTTAAAGTCAAAGTGCTTCCATCTTGTTTTCCATATATACTCCCACTGTTTGTGTGCCTTTTCTTCCTTGTTGCTTCTACTCCCGGTTCCTGGAACCCCCTCCCTCCTCTACCCTGCTTTCCTTGCCTCTTCCCGCCTCTTCCCAACCGAGTTTAACACGCTCGGTTCTCACCTCGACACTCGCTCGACGCGCTCCCTACCTCCACTATCAGCCACCACCCACCATCACCACCACCACCACTACCACTACCACCACTACCACTACCACCACTACCCAACATCCCGTGTGGTGTCACTGCTGTCTCGTGTACTTGATCACTCCTGGTCTCGTAGGCAACTCAGCAAGTCACCAGACTCGTCGACCCGAGAGTTGCTGACTCCGCCCCCTGATACGTCGTTGATCCCGTCGTGACACAAATGAGTCTCCAGAACGACAGGAAGCGCGGCCAGGTGAGCAATAATAACCTCCTTTTTGAGCATTTTGTATCATCGTCGACCCGTCACCTTTGTGAACCGTTATACTACCATAAAATGGACTTCCTCACTAACATTATCTGGAAGCCGCCTTCTTCCCCGAGGTCGCCAGCAGAGGCCAAGAAACCACGCGTCCAAGATGAGGCCGAACCACGGACCCCCACTAAAACCTCGGGAGCGGCCAAAGCGCCGAGAGCGACCAAGCCAACTGGAGCGGACAAAGCGACGAACGAGGTACCCGAGTCAAGCGTAACCGAGTCGGAAGAGACGACGCCAGCGATGGTGCCTGGCTTGATGTCACCGCCGGGACGCCAACCAACCCCGAGATCGCCCGGACCTCAGGATACCCAGATGAGCACACAGGTCGCCTCACAGTTCCACAACCTAGCCGCAGACGAGGAGGAATATGATCCTAAAGTGTGGGGATATCTGGATCCTATCACGGACGATGGGACCAATTCTAAAAGCATCGGGCTCGACAAGTCAACCGAGCTTGAGGGCGATGGGCCTAGAGGGGGTAGAACCCCAACAACGACTCCAAAGAGCACTGCTGGTGGCTTCTTAATCGGCAGGCATCCTGAGTGTGACTTGCAGATCCGCGCCAGGGTTATCTCGAATCGTCACTGTATCATCTGGAAGGTACACTTCGAATTTGGTTTAACGTTCCAGCACTTTCTGACGGTGTCTTATGCAGGAAATCACTAGTGGTCAGCCTAGAGTGATCTTGGAGGATCTTTCCAGCAACGGAACTTGGGTCAACGGTGTCATCGTTGGTCAAAACAAGCGCCGTTCGTTGGCCAGTGGTGATGAACTGCAGTTGCCCGACGGTCACAAGTATCACTTCCGTTACCCGCCGGGAACGTTCGCCAGCGGATTCCGTGACACCTACGAAATTGGAGCTCCCTTAGGATCAGGCCACTTCGCCACCGTATATTTGGCAGTCGAGAAGAAAACGGGCACCCAGTACGCAGTCAAGGTGTTCGCCAAACAGAAGTCCTCAGGGGGGTCTGGTAACTCCAGTCTCCAGCAGGAAGTTGCGATGTTGATGTCGGTCTCGCATCCGAACGTCTTGTGCTTGAAGGGAACCTACGAGGAGGAGGATAGTGTCTACCTGGTTCTGGAACTGGCGCCTGGGGGAGAATTGTTCAATTACATCATTAGGCATCAGAAATTGACGGAACCCCAAACGCGCAAGATCTTCAAGCAGCTGCTTGACGGACTGAAGTATCTGGTTCGTGCCTGTCTGATAAACTGCTGGGCTATTATTCCATTGCTGACCCGTTCATAGCATGACCGCAACATCGTCCACCGGGATATCAAGCCTGAAAATATCCTTCTAACGGATAGGAATCTTGGTGTCAAGCTGGCAGACTTCGGTCTCGCCAAGATCATAGGCGAGGATTCGTTCACCACTTCTCTCTGCGGCACCCCTAGTTGTGAGTAACATGGGATATGCAATGTTTTGCTAAATGCTGACTGCAAGTAGATGTTGCACCAGAGATCTTGGAGAGCACCCCTAACCGCAAGTATGACCGTGCTGTGGACATATGGTCACTGGGTGTGGTGTTGTATATCTGTCTCTGCGGCTTTCCGCCCTTTAGCGACGAGTTGTATTCGCCGGAGAACCCATATACACTTTCCCAGCAAGTATGCATTCGTGTTATTCTACCGTCTTGGAATATTACTAATCGGCATTGCAGATCAAGAGCGCTCGCTATGACTTCCCGTCTCCTTACTGGGATTCCGTGGATGACCTGGCTTTGGATCTGATTGAGCGCATGCTCCAGCTGAATCCGGAGAAGAGGATTACCGTCGATGAAGCCCTCAGGCATCCGTGGCTTAGGGAACTTGGCCCCGCCGATTCTTGTGGGAATCTGTCGGAGGCGATTGAATCCCTCAACTTTACCCGCAGGAAGGTGACCCAGCAGCGGACCTTGCTTGCTGAAGCCCCCGGCCTCGCCAACCCCGCCTCGCAGAACCCAAGCAGGGTCAGGGTTCATGTTCACCAGACTGCGAATGATGGTGTCGCCGAGAGCCGCGGAAAGGGCAAGCCTGACAATCTTGACGCCCAAACCAAGGCTTTTGTTAACCTCGGCGGCAAAGCCGGCGACGAGACTTTGTACGGCGATTCCTTCTACAACGTCCCGAACGACGGCGAAGTTTCCTCCGAGGATGAGTCCGATTAAGCCTTCAGTTCGGTTCTACAACAGTCAGGTTCTGTTGATCCCGTATATTTTCTTTTGTCGTGATGAATGGGTAATTGGATTGGAGTGATGGCCAGTTTTAAACTCCCATTTGGTCTGATTTGGAGCATAATTTACGGCGACAATACATTCTGTTCTGTTTTTTGTTTTTCACACAAAAAGCGGACGAAGTGGAGAGGCGAAGTGGTTGTTTTTTGGTGTTTTTTTTCCCGTGATATGTGGGCTTTTTGTAACTTCTTTCCGCGATGGGAATATGATAATCTTTGTGCATACATGTATGTCTATATGTCTGTCATTCTGCTTTTGGCCACTTGATGGCCGCTGGCATAGGATATCTGGTGTCTGTACCGTAGATACTTATTACGTGGATTGAAGCGGGCCGTTGCTTCACTTCGTATCCACGATGGAGATTGCCGACTGCCTGATCTCCATGCAAGTACTCTGTGTAATAGTATAGAACAAACCTCATCGTTTCATTGCGAAGAGGGTTGGTTATTGAGTTCCTGGTAAAGTATGTAGGTACATACTTTGAACGGTTACTTGGAGTGGTGTGACGCCTAAAGTACGAAGTCGATTAGATGGGTACGAATACTGGGCGGAGGATGCCGTACATATATTTCCCAGAAGTGCTCCGTGCTGGATCGACAGCCAAGGCAACCCGAACCCAACACTTCTCCTTTTCCACATGTCATGGAAGTTCACTGGCGGCACAGCCGTACATGAGAGTGCCTTATTTGCAATTACCAGGATCGCTGAAATGAACGCATGGCCGATGATATGATTTATGGCCCGACATATCTGACGGAGTCGTGATGATTTTTCTTGCTGCCCATGTGGGTTGTACTAGACGATTCAACACGTTATCGCGTACGGACACCCCTGACACTTGGCGCCTTGGCACCAAGATCGCTCATGAGTTCCTCCAGTAAACCAGAAAGGTAGGAGAAAGCGCTTACTTAGGGAAGAGAAATTATGATATTAAACCCACGTCTAGAGAATTACAGACAATTGCCGAAAATTATTACCTCCACCAATATGTAGCAATACAGCGCTGCATAACAGTGGGAAGACTTAGAAAAGAGCATAACCTGGTGGTATGTATAGCTGGTGTGGCTTGTGAGGCGGTTGAGTGCCCTTTTCCCTCTGCAAAAATCTATCAATTAAGATGGTTATGGGTCTATTCGTCCGTAGTAACCTACTATGTTTTATATCTCTGCATACGCGCAGACTCCAGTGGGCATCTGTAGATTCTTGGCAGGGGATTTGTCTCCCTCAATGCCCACCCTTGTCGGGGCGCGCAACGTTTTGTAGAGTTACGTTAGTATGTAGGGCTCTCTCCTTTTTAATCAACGCCTTTCGCTCTTGTACGCGGGTTCTTCCCTTCCATCAACACACCCTCGTTCTCCACCTCAATTTCTTCCTCACTTCCTCGCAGCTGGGTTCGACATTCTCGTCACCCGTCGCCCCGAACTCCACGCAATGGGTGTCTTATCGGATTTTCTCCTTCCTCTGGGGCCGTTGGCCGGGAATCTGTCAAAGCTCAGCACCCCCGCGCTCATAGTCGTCGGTACCGTGTCGTTCATCCTCGTTTCCGTCGTCGCCAATGTCCTCTCCCAGCTCCTGTTCAAAGACAAGAGCAAGCCACCGGTGGTCTTCCACTTCTTTCCCTTCATAGGCAGCGCTGTCGTGTACGGAATGGACCCGTACGCGTTCTTCTATGCAAACCAGGAGAAGGTATATGTCACCCCTACAGATGTGGGATTTGCCGGAACGAAGTGATTGACGAGACTCGGTGATGACAGTACGGTGATGTGTTTACGTTTATACTGCTCGGAATGAAGATGACCGTCTGCCTTGGTCCTCAGGGCAACGACTTTGTGTTCAACGGAAAGCTCGCGGAAGTCAACGCCGAGGAGGTCTACACCCACTTGACAACTCCCGTTTTCGGAGAGGGTGTCGTCTATGATTGTCCCAACCACCGTCTTATGGAGCAGAAGAAGGTTTGTTGCCACCGCGCTCGTGTTGATGCCTCGGGCGCCTGGCTGACAATTACACAGTTCATGAAATTCGGATTGACTGTCGACACCTTCAAGGGATACACTCCTCTGATCGTTCAACAAGTGGAGGACTACTTCAAGAAGTCCAAGTACTTCAAGGGTGCGAAGGGCTCCGTTCCTCTCGGCGAGATTATTCCTGAGATCACTATCTTCACTGCTTCTCGTTCGCTGCAAGGCAAAGAGGTTCGCGACGCTCTCGACGGATCGTTCGCATCTCTCTTTCACGATCTCGATCTCGGCTTCAATCCTATGAACTTCCTGTTTCCTTGGTTCCCGTTCCCCGGCAACAAGCGTCGTGATGCCGCGCAAAGGAAGATGGCTCGCTTCTACATGGACCTGATTCAGAAGCGGCGCAAAGACCCCATCATGGCCGGCAAGGAAAAGGATATGATCTGGAACCTGATGGACCGCAGCTACAAGGATGGAACCCCCATCTCCGACAAGGAAGTCGCACACATGATGATTGCCCTCCTGATGGCCGGACAGCACACCTCGATGGCAACCACTATGTGGCTCCTTCTTCACCTTGCCGACAAACCCGAGATCGTCGCGGAACTCTACCGTGAACAGCAGGCGGTTTGCGGCGCCGACCCTCGCCCTCTCGTCTACGAGGATATTGCCAAGATGCCCGTCCTGAACAACGTCATCAGCGAAGTCCTCCGCATGCACCCCCCGATCCACTCCATCATCCGCAAGGTCAAGGCGACCATGCACGTTCGCGACACGAACTACGTCATCCCCGCCGGCTACCACGTTCTCGCCGCCCCCGGAGCTTCCTCGATGGATCAGAAGTACTTCAAGAACCCCAGCGAGTTTGACCCTCACCGTTGGGACACCTTCGAGTCTGAGGAGAACGCCGAGAAGTTCGACTATGGCTTCGGCCTTATCAGCAAGGGAACTGCCAGCCCATACCTCCCCTTCGGCGCCGGGAGACATAGGTGTATCGGCGAGCAATTCGCAACCGTTCAGCTTGGAAGTATCATCTCCACTTTTATCCGTGAATTCGAATTTGAGCTTCCCGGCGACGGCAAGATACCGCCACCGGATTACACTGTAAGTTCCCCTCCTTCCCACTCACATTGCTCTGCACGGGCACTATACTAACCGTACTCTAGTCCATGATCACGCTGCCCACGCCCCCGGCCGCGATTCTGTGGAAGAGACGAAACCCTTAGTTGTTTATGTTCTAGTATACGGTACATAGTTTGACGTACGGAGCACGGTTCTTTTTTGGGTGTTTTTTTTCCCGTCTAGACTACTTTTACCCATGCTTGATATCGTGGCTCTGTGGTTCTTTGCGCGTTGGGCTAGTTGGCGAGTGTCCTACTGCCGGATTTGAAGTGGAATGGGATGAGGATGTAGTTAGCATACATATCCTTGTCTGTAGTATAATGAGAATGAAGTGAGATGGACCGACATCTGAGAAACTCGTGCCACTGTACCGTCGAGCCATGGATTGTAGAGACGCGACGCGGATTACCAGTCCATGTGTAGATAGTCCCACTTCAATTCCCAGCATGCGAAAAAAATGATTGAACAAAAACAAAACTTCAACTCCCAGCCTCCCCCCCGACAGGGATGCTCATATGTACTCTATGTACGCGTCGCGAATCGCCCCGGCAACCCGATACGGACGCCACTCCTCACCAGATCCCTACACGCCCCGTGACTTGCAGTCACATGTGTATGTATCTGCAGCGCGCTCTGCAGGTTTATTCTGATCGCGACATCTCGGAGTTCATGTGCACGTAGAGTACCACATATATATGTATTCTCTCACGCAAGGCGACCGGACCAGGTTTGCAATACCTATGTAAAGCGACCGAGAGGGTGTGAGGGACACTATAAAACGGGCTAATACCGAAACGGCGGCGACCAAAACATTTCTCGGGGGGGGGGGGGGGGGGTAAATTATTTTTTTTAAATACAAAAAATTTTTAAATTTTATTTATTTTTTTTTTTTTTTTAAAATAAAATAAAAATATATTTTATTTTTTTTTTTATTTTTTTTTTTTTTTTTTTTTTTTTTTTTTTATTTTTTTTTGTTTTTTACCCCCCCCCG
>Ga0307508_10000666_pt1 | contig 41342 bp, 56 predicted proteins | sample 9_EM_MG_FD_203089 | JGI IMG/M metagenome (GOLD analysis project Ga0307508, IMG submission 203089) | Populus trichocarpa ectomycorrhiza microbial communities from riparian zone in the Pacific Northwest, United States - 9_EM | ecosystem: Host-associated > Plants > Roots > Unclassified | place... | reverse complement strand
ATACTCTACCTGCCTTACCCGCAATATTCCGAGCCGAGAAATTCCTTACTAAAATCTGGCATGGTGGAACCGTTGTGGCATTGTGGACTTTTTTAGCGTATGTTCTGGCATTGTAGACCTTTTCTCACAAAATATTGCTGGCGGCCTAGAGTATGCTAGTGCACTAGCGCCCACTTAGCGCCTCAGTGCCCGACTTACCGACGCCCTCTCTACAGTTTTCGTCGTTGCCGCCTGGACTTATCCTTGCGTCGATCTGGACCAATGAGCGCTTGACACTGGATAGTAGGGGGCAATTGCTAACTCTGCGAATGGGGGTTCCTCAGGATCCCACGTCGTGCAAAGACTCAATTGCCTAACAATCACTACTTAGCTAGCAACCACCGCGCCCTCCACCGTCAACGACAAGCCACACAAGCGATACAGGCGTTCAGTTGCAACACAGATGAGTTTGAACAACTTTACGAGCGTGAGATGATGCTTGAGATTGCTAGAGATCTGGTCACCAGCGCTCGAGCGCCCTTTTACATGTATCCTCCCCTCCGCGCCTAGAGCAAAAAATACAAGGAAAAAACACATTGGACTACCCCTCTTCTTCCTCCTACTATCCTTGCCTTCCCTCACGTCCACCTGCCTCCTCAGCGGCTAATACCCTTGTGCGGCACCTTGGCAATATCTCAACAGAGTTCGAGTCAGAAGAAAGGGAAGGGACACTCCCGGTTTCCAGAGCGTGCCCGGAGGGTAGGGGAGCGGCTCCTAAGGGTCGGCTCTGGGTTAAAGACCAGACTAGGGTCAAGGACGCCTTCGCCAGCACGTGCATCGGACAACGCGCTTACGGCGAATGGTCAACGCTCGAGTGGCGAGCAGGCAGCATCAGTAAATTCCCGCCTTGATGTAACTTCAAAGTCAACTGTTGTAACAACCAAACAGCTAGTAGCGACATCTGGACCACCAAACTCAGTCCCCGAATTGTTAGCCCCAGCACCGGCAACCGATATCACGGAGAAAACCCGGCAGTTGGTTCTGCAGAGGCTTGGCAAGGAGGTCGTCAACCAAACGAATCCCAAGGTAGCCATTACAGCGGTCCGAGAGGATTTGAAAGAATACAACAAGAACAACCCCCGGCAGCAGACTGTTGGAAGGATGTTGAAGCGAATCAACGAATACCTTTATATGGTAGACGTCGCCATACAGCACCATCCAGATGTGATGAACCCTCGCTGCAGCGACTGAAATATTACTGACGCGACGCGTCGAATTCAGATTACTGCCTTTGTGTGGGCAGGAATACGTACCGTCTTTCAGGTTAGTGAGGCCTCCACCTCTTAGGTTGTGAAGATTTTTTAACCGTCAAACCCCAAGTAGCGCTGAACCACTACGAGACCCTCGAGAACCTTGAGCAGGCAATCGACATCATTACTACCACTCTGACGAAGTGCGACTTCTACCACTGCATCTATGACGCATTCGTCAGGCAAATGCCCGCGAGTGCCCTGGTCCGACACGAAGTGTTCAACACGTTCAACACGAAGTTACCCGAACTATATGCGGATGTCTTCGAGGTGTCCTTCAAGACCGAATGCTATTCAATCTCTGCAGCTGCATCAGTAAGTGCCGTCGTGATCCGCAATTAAGAAGCGATACTCAACAGGGTTAATTCATCGGTCTAGCTGGCTTAAAAAATAGTCTGAAGCCGTTTTGTATCGAGTATAAGTCAGTACTAGACGGGGTTTTACATAAGGAGGCAGTCCTTCGGAAGCTCGTGGAAGGCGCGACTATGGCTCAAATCCTTGGTATGGCACATTATTCATTCGCATGGCCGCCGGCATGGCATATTAATTGAGTTATTAGAAACCTCCGGGGACCTTCGAGATATGAAGGAAACAGTCAGCAAATGGGGGACCTCGTTGGAAGACACTTTGAATCGTTAGCTCCCTACAGTCTTATGCAGCGCAGTATCTGACACTTTACATCAGGACTTGGAAAAATTGAGGCCAGGATTTCACAGCTAATCGACGGTATGTTTTCCGCATTTCCTGTATAATGAGGACTCAGGAGCTAATTGACCTGCAGCTAATGAGAGTGAAACTTTGATCAAATGTCGAACTTGGTTGAACCCACTCCAAAGCCCTGACGTAGAGCTTCACAGTAATCTCACGAACCGAACGCCGGATACTTGTATCTGGATGCTGCGGACGAAGGAGTTCAATTCCGTGATCGAGGGCGAGGCGCGAGAGCATCTGTGGATTCATGGCCAACCTGGTGAGAGCCCTACACAAAAGTAAAGAAGTAATATCACTAACGATTGCAACCACCACAGGGGCAGGAAAGTCTGTACTTTCCAGTTTCATGATAGCGACGGTACGAGGCTCCTCATCGAGAAAACGAAAAGTACTGCACTTCTTCTGCAAAGACGGTAGTCCAGCGACATCTACAGCAGCGGCTATAATTGCCAATCTCATCGATCAGCTGGTTGCGGACAGCGAGTTGAAACCACTTTTCACAGTACTCAATACGGCACGTCAAAAGAACGCGAGGTCCACCTATTGCACCGACTTCGCGACGTTGTGGGCGATTTTTCTGGACATGTTCGCCAATTCCCGCTGAGGATCATCGTATTCGTGACGCTCTTGATGAATGCACTACGCAACGGACTGAATTCTTGAATGCTGTGCTTCTGCTGCCAGCCGAAATTATACCGATATCAACAAGGCTTTCACGAAGCACCCAAACAGCCACAACATCCGAACGGTGGAAATGACTCCCGCTGACGACATCACCAAATACTTGCAAGTCAGTATAGACAAACACGAGGAGCTGCGTCAACATGCAGATGCGATCCTTGAGAAGGTCCCACGCCACGGCAATGGAATGTTTCGCTACGCAGTCTTGATGATGGCGAGCTTCTCTCCGAATTCTACGTGAATATAGCTGAGAAGCTCGAGTCGCCCCCAGCCTCAATAAACGAAATGTACGAGCAAATTTTGCTCCGACTAGATTCTGATCCACCGCGAAATACTCCAAAGGATCGGAAACAACGGAAGAAGATATTTGAATGGGTCACCATGGCGAAGGATCCTTTAAGTGTTGAAACATTGGCATGGGTTTCTTCTCTCGACCCAGACTGTATCAAAGAGGACTTCGATCCCTCACCTGCCAAGTACAAAATCCAGCCCAACAGTTTGCTGGAGATATGTGGCCCATTATTGGAGATTGTGGACGGACGTGTTCATTTTACGCACTTATCGGCGAAGGAGTTCCTGCTCTCGAAAGTCGATGACTTGCATACCCGGGATACAAATCAACAGGATAGAATTGCCGGCTATTTAGTGGATCCCACTCACGCGAATGTTTCGATTGCGCTGACAGGAGGTTCGTAAGCGCCGTATTTCTCCCCCATTCCCCATCAGGAATTCTTTTCATAACATTCTGTGCCCTTCACCACGCCCTCCGCGACTCACTCTTGTTGATCTTGGATTTCTCATCCGCATTATAGAGCTCTCGAACTGATCAGATTAGTGGCTCTATCACGGCATTCACGGAAATTTAGAAGCCACCACAACGAGATTGGCAGCAGCCAGCCTTTCTACTACCCGGTCGTTAACTGGATTCTCCAAGCCGAAGACGTAGCGAAAACTGGCTCCCGGAGCGAATCCGACCAGAAGCTTTCACAATCCCTGTGGGACGCCGTGTCGCAGGCTTTAACCGACGATTCAGTACGGCTACTCTGGATATTGTCTTTTCCTAATCACGCTGGCGGACATGAGAACCGGTGTCTATTCAAATCGGGTTTCCACGAGTGGACCAACTCCAGTTCTCCGACAGCGCTTGGTATAGCCTCAAGTTACGGCCTCCGCGACGTCTTGCAACAGATACTATCGTCCGATGTTGACACTAGCGCTGTTAGGCGAGGTGCCCTTCGTGTTAATGGAGTCGATGATTTGCACGTGTCGCCACTTTCTTGGGCAGCGGGGAACGGGCAGGTTGATGTTGTGCGGCTATTGCTTGACCACAGGGCGGATATCGAGACTCGGGACAACACCTGTTGGACGCCGCTTTCTTGGGCAGCGGAGAGAGGAAATGTTGATGTTGTGCGGCTATTGCTTGACCGCGGGGCGGACATAAAAACGCGTGACAACCAGTACGGCCAGTCACCACTTTGTTGGGCAGCGGAGTGTGGAGAGGTTGATGTTGTGTGGCTATTGCTTGACCACGGGGCGGATATCGAGACATGTGGCAACACTGGTAGGACACCGCTTTCTTGGGCAGAAACACCCGGAACTGCCATCGGGCTCCGGGGATTGCTTGGCCGGGGGTAGATGCCGAAGGCATCACCTGGCTGTGTGCTAGTTTCTCTGGTAGCGGTGTGGGGAGTTTGGTGTTGTGTGGCAATGTTATGCGAAGTTAATTGTTATTGTGGCGGACGGGGGAAATTGTTAAGGATATAGCGTATATTCAAAGTTTCCGGTGGCTGTCGCTTGCGCCAAAATCTCCAATGCCCGCGCATACAACGGAAGATACAGGATGGCAGTCACTAACTAATTATATACCAAAGTCCAAATAGAATAGGAGGTGTGGCAACCAGGTCGTAAACAGCCCGAGCACGCCTAGCGGTCGCCGACTGTCCCCCAACCACAACTGAAGGGGTCTCAACAGTCCGGCCGGGCTAGTCCTGGCCTCGGCCTGGACTGGCCTGCGAGAAGCAGTCCGCGCTAGTCCACGGCCCGCGGGCCGCGGGCTTTTTTGGAGCCGACCTGGTCTGGACTTGTATCAAAAGGTCACGGTATAGAATATATTGGTAGAGATGGCAGATGGTAAATTCGATGATCAGCCTCCTGCCAGGCGGTAGAGACATCTCTATATACATGCTCGTCTCCAACTTCCTCCGTGTCCAGTTTCACTACCGCCTCCGCGTCGGATGCCCTAGCAGGATCGAGACCGCATCCGCATGGACTGCGCCTCTCCGCATGGACGCCACGCTCTTATGCATTGGTGTTCCGCACGAACACCGCCCCGACGCATTTATGGCGTTGTCTCATGTTCTCATCTTGAAAACTTGTCCCTGCAGGCCCGGAAGCATATTGCCACGCTGCGCAGGGCTAGGTCGGACATCGGCATCGAAATCCGATGGTGCCCAGCTCACAAGGGTATCACCGGCCGACGAGTGGGCAAAAATTGCGGCGGAGGAGCCAGACGCCCGTGGGGTGGAATGGCGGAGCTATTCTGACCGAATGGAAGTGCGGGCGATGCCTCTGCCGCGGTCGCTCGCCAACCTCAAGCGTGAGATCTCGGAGGAAAAGTGGGTGGAGGCGCGTCAGTTTTTTCTTTTGTTTAATCATACTCGCATTCGACCTATAGATCATGGCGGCGTACATTTTGCCCAGTTTTCCTGTCCGCAGTCCGCGCGGTGGCGGCTCGTTGCAAGCTCCCCCTTTGCCCTCCGCCCAGGCCTGTCCCAAGAAAGAGTAGATGCGCCCAAGGAAATTGGCAAAGGGAAGTACAAAAGAAAAACGCGATCCGTCCCCTACTCCTCGCCTTCAGATGCCACAAATGAGGGGGTAGGAAGGGACAGCGGGAGTTCCTCCCCCTCCTCCTCTACAGCCCCCGTCGTCTCCGGCCATTCCTGCTGCTCCCGGAGCTCCCACTCGGACACCACACTCCCAGCGTCGCCTTCTTCTTCCAGCGGCGGCCCCAGTCTTCCCACGTCCATAGAGGCGAGAATTCCAGTACTGCCCGCCCACACCTCCCATCGGCCAGCAGGTCCCGGGCCGTCCACCTGCTCTTCCACCTCTTGGTCTCCTTCAGCACCTCCGCCCACAGAACCTTCTGCTACATCTTCCACTCCGGACACACCTTGAAGAGGTGGTGTCTCGTTTGCGAGGGGCACTTGCACCACCAGCACTGGGCATCGGGGCGGACCTTAGCCCAGTGCAGGTATTGTCCTGTGCGGGCGTGTCCTGTCTTCAGCTGGTAGTACCTCGAGGCAAGCCTCTTGGTGCTGCCGGCCACCGCGCCATCGGGTTTCTGGCTCTTCGGCATGCGGTACTTTGTCTTCGAGGTCCGGCCCCCCGCCCATTGACGTGCCTCCGCCCACTTCTTCTCCGAGATCTCCCGCTTGAGGTTGGCGAGGGATCGTGGGAGAGGTGCCGCCCGCACCTCCGTCCGGCCTGAGGAGCTTAGCCATTCCACCCCGTGGGTGTTCTCCGCTGTTGCAATCTTCGCCCACTCATCGGCCTTCTCGTTGCCAGCGACTCCCTTGTGGGCGGGGCACCATCGGATTTCGATGACGATGCCCTTCCTGGCCCTGCGCAGCATGGTGATGCGCTTCCGCGCCTGAAGGGCGTACTGTTGCCCGGGAGCTCGTCCGATGCCATCCGCCTGATGGCTGCCTGTGCATCCGAAAAGATGGTGACCCGTTCCGGGGTCGTGCTCCTTAGCGCTGCCAGCTCCAGTGCATGGGCAAGAGCGGCGCACTCCATCATAGGCCTCTTGGTTGTTGCCCATATGCACTTTGGCGCCCGCCCAAGTTAGGCCCTGCTTCCACACCACCGAGTACCCGGTAACCCCATCATCGAGCCGTGAGCCGTCCGTGAACATGGTTAGCCCAGGTCGGGTCCTCTCTGCCTCTGCTTTTGCCTCAGCTTCCTCCTCTTGCAGTAGCTCCGCGTCGAGGGTTTCCGGCTCCTCCAGCAGAACTGTGCTCTCAGTTAGTCCGCTGTGTACCAGGGTGTTTGTGAGCCGCCTCCCGATTCCTGTTGGGGCTCCTACCACCTCCCGTGCCTGGTCCCCCAGAGGTAGGCTCAGTAGCCGTAGTCCAAAGCGCCGCTTTCTGTTCTCCAGCTGCGCAGTTGCTGCTCTGAGACCCGACTCCATTGAGAGGGCTCCCAGGTTGGTTGTCCGGAAGCAGCCCGTTGTTGCCCGGGCTTCCTGGTTGATCAGCCGCCGGATCTCCTCCGCCCGCCCTTGAGTGCCCGTAGCATAGTCTCCTTTCCACCACAGTTCTGCGCCGAACATGGTGGCTGACTTGACGCACGCTGTCATGACTTTCCTGCAATTGGCTGGTGTGAGTCCCATCTGCCCCGTGAGCCGCCGGAGTCTTGTCATTACCTTCCTGCCTTCCTTCATTCGGGTGGCGTGGTGATCCTTCAAGGAGAGCTGGGCGTCGAGCCAGATTCCGAGCCACCTGGTCGCCTCCTTGTTGAACGGGACGTTGTTGGTGCCGACTGCCACTGTTGCCGTAGGTGCTGACCGTTTCTTGTGGAACAGCGCTGCCTCCGTCTTGCCATAGTCGAACGCTACTCCGTTCTCAGCCGCCCATACAATCGAGGCTGCAGCCGCCGCCGAGAGCTTCGCTGCCACTGCCCTACTGTCTGCGCCATCCACCCACCAGCTGATGTCGTCCACGAAGGACAGGCCCCGAATCCCTGGTACCGCTGCCTCCACCTTGTCGAAGATTCCTGACAGGTAGGTGGTGAAGAGGATTGGCGCCACTGGGGACCCTTGGGGGATTCCCGTGTCCACTGGATTTGCCTCGCCCGTCTTGCCGTCTAGAACGAGTTTCACCTGGCGGTCTGACATGAAGCTGCCGGCCCATCGGATGAGGTCTGGCTCAATCCCCAGTGCCTGCATGCGCTTGCCCAAGTGCGATTTGTTGACATTGTTGAATGCCGACTTGACATCCATGAACAGTGCACCTACCACCTTCTTCGCTACCCACGCGTGCTAGGTGCGGTTCATCAAGACTGCCACTGCATCTTCGGGTGGTAGCCAGTCCGGATGCACGCTCGTGCCAGTTGGGTGATCCGCTGTCGGTCCCACTGCCAGAAGACTTTCAAGATGTCCGCCGATATCCTGTCATCGCCTGGCGCTGCTGTGTTGGCTGCCTTGGCCAACAGGGAGCCGATCAAGTGAGCATCGACCCGCTCAAATGCCCGTCCGCCCGCCGCTGGCTCATATGTGCCTGGCGGTCCCTTCGGGAAGTGCGCTTTGAGAATCGCTGTCTCCCTCTCGTCCTGGCTCTTGGCGATGTTGCCATCCTCATCCACTAGCGCCTGTCCGGTCCTGTCGAGCCTGGGTGCAGTGTAGCCCGCTGCCTTCCACACCTCCCCGCCTTTTGCCTCCTGAAGGAACCGGTTCCAACATTCCTTCTTGGCCTTGCGAATGGCTCGCCTTAGGTTGCGTCGGGCATCCCTCGCGCGCCCTATACCCGCCGGTCGCCGCCTCTCCCTCCCTAGCTCCCTCCGCAGCTCTGCCAGGTCTTCTGTCCACCACGGCTTCGACCTGCTGCACCATCTCTTCCTTCGAGCGTGCTCGTCCAGTGTTCCCACCATGGCCTCCTTCAGTGCCACTGCTGCTTTCTCTAGCTGCTCCGCCGAGCTGGTGTCGTCCAGTACTGCTGTTTTGTTCCCCGCTCTCAGAAAGCATTGCTGGGCCGCCACTTTCTTCTCCTGCGCGGCTTTCTGCTCTTATCCACCACGGATGTGGGAAGGCTGGCGCCACCGCTGGAAGGGAAGGACGCCGTGAGTGCCGTGTCGGAGCTGGAGGTGCGGGAGTGACTGGAGGAGGGGGGGACCGGGGGCTGAGGAGCCGGGCGCTGGGGGGGAACTGTCGCTGTTCTTGCCCACGCCTGACTTCCTGACGTCGGTAGGAGAGGAGTAGGGGAACGCTTTCCTTTGCCTCATCGTTTGTAATTTCCTTGGTGCTAGCCACAGTTTCACGGGACAGGCCTGGGCGGAGGGCAAAGGGGTGCTTGCAATGTGCCGCCACCGCGCGGATAGCGGATAGGAAAAACGGACTGTACATAATCTCACCATGATCTAGATAGGTTGCATGCGAGTAATGAATAAACAAAAAAGAACAAAAAACTGGCACGCATCGGAGCAGGACGAGTCAAAAGCACTGGGGAGAAGAAAGGAAGGCTGTAGTATTCTCTGAGTGTGTCTCTAACTGAGAGAGGGGAATAACTAAAAGAACCAACGCGACGGGGAGAAGGGAAGTGGAGGTGGAGGATGGACATGAGCAAAAAACGGGTTGTTTGCCCTGAGGATTCGGTTTCCCAGCAATAACTCTTTGCGGTACATTTTAGCTATAAAATTATAGATAATGAGCGCTTGATTTCTCTTATAAACTCTACTGCCTACCCTAGTCCGATCGCCATGACAACCAGAAATTTGTTTCCATTTTCTTTCGGCGCCGCTCGTCTCCAATCGGCCGGTTCTCTCTCTGCGCTGGTTGTGCAGACCCCACAGTCCGGCCAGACGTTACTGGAAAGTCATATTCACAAGACGGCCATCCATTAATTACCAGGACTAGCGGCCATAGTCCGGTCCGGGGTAGGTCTCAGGGTGGCCAGGACGGGATATTGCGAGGCCCACCCTAGGAAATATGTGGCGCACCAAAGAAACAACAAAGGAAATTGCAAAGGAAAGAACGAAAGAACGCGGCTTCCACTCCTCTTCCGTGGAGGCCGTGGAGGTCTTGGGGAGGAACAACGGTCGTTCCTCAACCCTAGCGCCCAGCTCCTCGGCCGTCTGCCTCTCTCCTCTCCCCGTTCGCCCCCGCTCCCGGAGCTCCTGCTCTGCCATCTCGCTCTGTGTGTCTTCCTCAGCAGGGAGTTGCACTAGCCTCCCTGCATCCGTAGGTACGTATGTCGGTGGAGCGCACCTCGCTACCCGTCGCAGTTGCCTTCATGCTCGGGTCGATCGCTCTGTCCTGTGGCACAGGCACCTGTCGCCCTCAAAGCGGACACCGTTGCCGATCCACATGGGCGTGCTGCGGATGAACCCGAGTCACCTCACAGTACATCACTCGCAGCGTTATCTCGGCTGGCCCGATCCTCTTCTCCAAGTACCGCCAGCGCACAACAAAAATTCCAATAGATTAACGTAACAACACTTCCAATAGATTAAGTAACTAAACAACAATATTCAGTTTCTCACTACCCCACCCCACCTGCCTCCCCGCGTCTAATCGACAGTAACGACGAGACCATTAGGAAGCTCCCAGTACACAGCGACACTGTCGCCAGCGGGGACAGCTTCGTAGTAGAGAATAGTCCCCCCGGCAGGGCAGTCGAAAGTCCTCTCGTAGCTCCCGGTCCAGACCGCGGAGCCTGGTGAGACGGCTGTGAAGGTGCCGACGTGCCGGTCTCTGCGCGGACGGCAGTTCCAGGTCTCGCCGCAGGTGGCGGGGCCGCTGAGGATAAACAGGTGGATCATGTGCGTGCCCGACAGGTATGACGGATTGTTGAAGTTGAGCGTGCACTTCCGGCCAGTGAATCCCGGGCGGATCTTCAGCGCGACTAGTGTGTGGATTTCGGAGTCGCCATTAATCTGGCGGCGGTGGTCAGCAAGGGAGGATGGAAGACGGAAAGGAAGAGACGAACCCGCTCCACGCGGCCGGATCTCATGTTACCGAGGGGAGTGGAAGGTTGGAGCTCCCGGATCTGCGTCATACACGTCGTGGTGCTAACCACTGTCGCTCGCTTCTCGACCGGAGAGGAGGAGACCGCGAGCGTGCTGAGCGCTGAGAGGAGGAGGAGGAAATTGAGCTTCATGTTTGCTGGTTTGGCTAGCTGGTCGAGTGGATGTGTTGGTTGTTCCGTCGGAGAGAGGGAAATATCGCCCGTTTTTTATACTACGACCGCAACGCTATCGTCTCCCTATCGACAGACCTCACGCAGAACAAGGAAAATGCAGCCATCATCGCCGTCGCCACTATCCTTCGTGGCATCCGTGCAGAGCCGGAGGATGTGGCGTGAATAACTGGAGCTGGGTGCATTGCATCAGGCGCAGGTGCAGTAGAGTATTTGCAGGGCGTAGCGGTTGACAAACAGTCGGGATCACGCGGGGTTGGCGTGGGCGTGAAAAACGGATAAAATGTACGCCGCCCTAGTCTAGATAGGCTGTATGCGAGTATGATTGGGAAAAAAAACGCGGGGTTGGGGTGAACCTCGTTTTTTGGAATATTTTGTTTTTCCGTGCTTGGTCTGGTCGTACAAACAAACAACCTGCCCTAGCTGCCCCACGCGCCACAAATGCAGCAGACGGGAACCCCGGTTTAAGAAGTGCGCCGTCATGGTTGGTCTTGAAGGGCTGCATATATACGGGTACTCGCACAAGGTGCACGGCCCAGGATATTATCTGAGGCTATAGGGAAGAGGTTGTGAAAGAGCAGATTTGAACGCCCTAAATTAAGGCCAGCGTTAGCGTCACGAACCAACAACACCTCACCACCACCGCCGCTGCCACCGCCACTAACTACCAGTCGATAAGAGAGAGGGAGCTGTGCGAATATAGTCACCCCGTTGCCGGCAGGTTGAATACAGATTGCTAACTGGTGGTAGATATGTATTCACTGTGCGGCTCAACAACGGTGGCAGCACCCTCCCGCCCAACTGTATTTGTACTAGCGTTATCTTCTAGTGCACTGGCCAATCTTGATCTTGTACGAAACCATATTGCCCCTGTGCGAGTATAATTTTGGTTACATACCATCAAATGCAAGCGAGGTGCATCCTACGTCATCCCGACGGGGGCAAGCACCCATCCGGATAGATAATGCGCATACATACTGATCGCGCCAGTTTTACGTCATCCCGACGGGGCAAGCGCCAAGGTTGAGATGCGCATAAATACTGATCGCGCCAGTTTTACGTCATCCCGACGGGGCAAGCGCCAAGGTTGAGGAACGACTGCTGTAACTCCCCACGGCTCCACGGAAGAGGAGTGGAAGCCGCGTTCTTTCGTTCTTTCCTTTGCCATTTACTTTGTTATTTGTTTAGTGCGCCCATCTTTCTCGGGTACGCCTCGCAATATTCCGTCCCAGCCGTCCTGAGACCGGACTACGGCCGCTAGTCCTGGTAATTAAAGGATGGCCGTCTTGTGAATATGACTTTCCAGTAACGTCTGGACGCACTGCGGGGTCTGTGCACAACCAGCGCAGAGAGAGAACCGGCCAATCGGAGCCGAGCGGCGCCGAAGGGGAAGGAAAATGAATTCCTAATTATCATGGTGATCTGACGAGAGGTGTAGAGTTTATAAGAGAAATCAAGCGCTCATTATCTATAATTTTATAGCACAAAGAGTTATTGCTGGGAAGCTGAATCCTCAGGGCAAACAACAATGTCATCGAGTACCCGGTCTTCGCTCATGTCCATCCTCCGCCTCCACTTCCTTTCTCCCCTAGCTAGATACACACTCGGAGAATACTAGAGCCTTCCTTTCTTCTCCCCAGTGCTTTTGACTTGTCCTGCTCCGATGCGTGCTAGTGAGGAAAGCAGCCAGCAACATTCTCCTTCCTTTCTTCCGTCTCCGTTCCCAAGTGCTCCCGTCGTCCAGAGGTAACTAGCGATGAACCACTCTTCCCCCTCAGTAGAAGGCTTGCTGGCGGTGGGATGTCTGGTGTGGGTGGAGACGGCGATGGTGGGATCTTACAGCGCCGAAACACAAACTCTCGCTAATCCGGCCGCCGACCGGGCCCTGACCCGGCGGTCTTCGGTGTCCGCACTGATACGTGGAGACCTGCCTGCGGAGTAGTCCGTCTAAATACTGTCAGGACGGACTAGGGCGGTGGGAGCTGTGCCTGGGGCGTGATCGCCCCGAAAACCGGCCGGGCTGGGCCGGCATGCTATTGCTTGACCGCGGGACGGATATCGAGGCACGGGACAACACCTGTCGGACATCGCCTTCTTGGGTAGAAACTACTGGAATTGCCAGCGAGCTCTAGGAATTGCTTGGCCGGGGGTAGATGCCGAAGACTTTGCCTGGCTGTGCGCTAGTTTCTCTGGTAGCGGTGTAGGGAGTTTAGCGTTAGTGGCAATGTTATGCGAGGCTAATTGCTATTGCGGTGGATGGCGTGGTGGCGGGGGAAATTGTTAAGAATATAGTGTTTATTCAAAGTTGCCGGTAACTGTCGCTTGCGCCAAGATCTCCAATGCCCGGTGCAAGCACATACAATAGAAGATGCAGGACGGCAGTCATTAATTAATAACTAGTTACCAAAGTCCAAATAGAATAAGTGGTGTTGCAACCAGGTCGTAAACAGCCCGGGCACTCCCAGCGGCCTCGCCGAATTTTCGCCGCCCGCCAGCCACAACTACATTATTGATAAATTGCTCAGACATAAGGAATGCTATTTAATTATGTATCTGGGAACTTTATTAAGAGAAGCACTGTCGGCCAAGGGCAACCAGAGGGCTGGTGTTTTAGCGACCCGACCCATTCCATTTATTCACTCAAGTCGTTCTAATTATTGACTTGCATCATTCTATTTATTAACTTGTGTCATTCTGTAACCGATAGTCATTATTTTTATTGTGAGGGCAACCCGAGTGAGAAAGTGTGCTGGCAGACCGCAACGATCACTTCTTACTCCACCAGCCCTCGGGCCGCACTCAGTCAGCAATGTTCCTTGTTAGGGCATGAGGCTTAGGGCAAGTTGCTCCCGCTACCGCTGAGTGAGTGAGGGATGAGGGATATTCGGGGGCCAGTGCTTTTAGTTCTCGTTGTGTCGTCTCCTGTAGCTAGGCTTCTTCTCATTCTCATAAGAATCGACATTCATCTACACGAACCAGTGTTCCGCATAGTCCGGTCCAGGCGGGATTTTGATAGTCTCGTCCGAGCTCTGGACGGACCGTACTGAGATAGTCAGTCCCGTCTGTGATATGGGGGGGGGGGGGGGGACGCCGTCCTAGCTGTTGGACGGACGACACTAGTAAAGTTATCTAATATGTCACGTGTTGTACTAAGTGAATGAAAAATTTCCTAAATCTTACTCTGCCGAAGACTGGCACCCCTACCACCACCAGTCCACCACGATCATGCCGCGACTTCAGGCGAAGAAGAGCAACAAAGCGACGGCACCACTGCCTTCGAGCAGGAAAGAGGGCACCAAACGATACGTATTATTTTGGTGGCGCCTTGGCAGTCGACCGCCGTCGACTACGGTCCGTTCCGTCCTCGGACACACCCGACGGCGTGCCGTCCAGTCCAGAGGTTGGACGGATGGCTTGGATTTTATATAGTCCTGTTAGAAGCCCAGGACGGACGGACTGAAATATGCGGAACACTGACACGAACACTCCTTTCAATAAAACCATTCCCAGAGCTCCCCATGGTCGGTCGTATTATGAGGAAATTGACCTGGCAGACTTGTGAAAAGTGAGGCGAAAACGGCTTCGCCCACCCTTCCAGCTCGCTACGCAACGTAAAAAAGAATTTCTTCTTAAACCGACGCTAGAAATTGAAATTCCAGATAATTATCTAACGTCTCCTTACGTCTGAGAAATTTACCAATTGTGTGGTTGCGGTTGGGGGACAAGACAGCCGGCGAGGCCGCGGGGCGTGCTCAAGCTGTTTACGACCTGGCTGCCACTCCATTTCTTCTATTTGGGCTTTGGTAGTTAAGATTGTGGCGAGATAACATACCGTTTCCCATCTACCGTCCGCGAGCGGCCCGTTGTGCCTTCTCCTGCCCTCCGCCCTGGCCTGTCTTGAGGAAATTACAAGCGCACTAGGGAAATAACGTAGGAAATACTGAATAGGAAGACGAAAAGGAGAACCGAAAGAAAGTCGATCCTACTCCCGTCTTCTAGGCCTCCTCCACTTCTGCCCCCATCTCCACGTCCCTGCGTCTGGTCTCCTCATCCCTTTCCTCCCTCACGTAGCTCCCGTTGTGATACGGCGCTTCCTCTTCCTCCTCCACCGGTTCCGGAGCTCTCCTTCCCATCCCGGTGGTAGCGACAAAGTCAAGGATTGCCCTGCTACACCTTTCATCGGCGAAGAGGTCTCGGATCTTGAACCGATCCATACACCTTCCTGGCTCCTCCCCAACATCCGCCCATGGGATTTTTCTGCTGCATCTTCCACTCAGGGCAGTTCTTGTGCAGGTGCTCACAACAAACGGAGCAGTACATAGCCTCGTTTGGACCGTCGACGGCGAGCACTGCATCGCAATGATGTTATGCAAAGTTTCGAAAGGGCCTACACTAGGTTGCGGGTAAAATTGTCGGCCATAAGAGGTAACTAGTCGGTGTTTGCATATTGCACACCGTGCAGACCCAACCCCAGACCCGGGAGACATGGGTGGAGAGAACTCATCGCGGCGTGGGCGGAGGTTATTTGCTGGGGAAACGCGAGCTGCGGCGCAACGATCCTTTCTACGAGGGTCAGTTTAACGGCGGACCACCCCAGGAGTTTTCTGGCGTGCAGGTGGACTCTACGGAATCTGACTCTATGGTGCAACTACCAGATTCTCGCCACACCGGCCACATCGAGGCGTAATGTGACTTCGTCTCCTCCTTCATTGTGGTTTTGTGGTCGTCGCGGTGCAATATTAATGGCCCCATATGCCCAATGCATTATCGAAGCCAATCCCATGACACCAACCGCACCAATATAGCTTTTTGTTTATTTATCCATTAGCCGCGGGCGACCTATCTAGATCATGGCGATGTACACGCTGTTTCTGTTCCTGTCCACTGTCCAACCCGAACACCCCGCCGCGGCCCCCCACCGCCACCAGCTCAAGCCCGCCCACCCAGCCTGGCCGGCTTTCAGGACGATCCCGTCCCAGGCACGGCTCCTACCGCTGGGCCAGGGCCCGGTCGGCAGCCAGATTAGCGGGGTTTGTGTTTCGGCGCTGTAAGATCCCACCATCGCCGTCTCACCCAACACACCAGACATCCCGCCGCCAGCGCCTTCTACTGAAGGGGAAGAGTGGTCCATTGCTAGTTACCCCTGGATGACGGGAGCACGCGGGAACGGGAGACGGAAGAAAGGAAGGAGAATGTAGCTGACTGCTTTCCCCACAGGCACGCATCGGAGCAGGACGAGTCAAAGGCACCGGGGAGAAGAAAGAAGGCTATAGTATTCTCCGAGTGTGTATCTAGCTAAGAGAAAAGAAGAAACAAAGCAACCAACGCGACGGAGAGAAGGGAAGTGGAGGCGCAGGGCGGACATGAGCGAAGACCGGGTACTCGATGACATCGTTGTTTGCCCTGAGGATTCAGCTTCCAAGCAATAACTCTTTGCGATACATACATTGTATCGGCTATAAAATTATAGACAATGAGCGCTTGATTTCTCTTATAAACTCTACCCCCCTCGTTCAATCACCATGATAATTAGCAATTCGTTTTCATTTTCTTTCGGCGGCGCTCCTCTCCGATTGGCCGGTTCTCTCTCTGCATTGATTGTGCAGACCCCGCAGTCCGGCCAGACGTTACAGGGAAGTCATATCCACAAGACGGCCATCCTTTACCTACCAGGACTAGCGGCCATAGTCTGATCCCGGGCAGGCCTCAGGACGGCCGGGGCGGAATATCGCGAGGCCTACCCTAAGAAAGATGGGCGCACTAAATAAATGACGAGGGAAACGGCAAAGAAAGACCTCTACCGTGGAGGCCGTGGGGAGGAACAGCGGCCGTTCCTCAACCTTGGCGCCCGGCTCCTCGGCCATCTGCCTCTCTCCTCACCCCGTTCGCTCCGCTCCCGGAGCTCCTGCTCTGCCATCTCGCTCTGTGTGTCTTCCTCAGCCGGGGGTTGCACTAACCTCTACGCATCCGTAGGTACGTATTTCGGTAGAGCGCACCTCGCTACTCGCCGCAGTTGCCTTCACGCTTGAGTCTTTCGCTCTGTCCTGTGCCACGGGTGCCCTGCCGTCCTCCAAGCGGACGCCGTTGCTGACCCACACGGGCGGGCTGCGGAAGAACGGTGTCACCTCACAGTACATCACCCACGGCGTTATCTCGGCTGGTCAGAACCTCTTCTCCAAATAACGCCAGTGCACAACAAAACTTCCGATTGATTAAGCAAGGTAACTGAACTTCCAATAGATTAAGTAAGGCAACAAAACTTCCAATAGATTAAGTAAGATAACTAAACAGCAATATTCCGTTTCTCACCCCGCCTCCCCGCGTCTAGCCGACAGTAACGACGAGACCATTAGGAAGGCTCCAGTACACAGCGTCATTGTCGCCAGTGGGGACAGCTTCGTAGTAGAGCCTCGTCCCCCCGGCAGGGCAGTCGAAGGTTCTTTTGTAGCTCGCGGTCCAGACCGCGGAGCCCGGTGAGACGGCTGTGAAGGTGCCGACGTGCTGGTCTCTGTACGGACGGGAGTTCCAGGTCTCTCTGCCAGTGACGGGGCCGCCGACGGTGAACAGCTGGATGCTGTGCGTGCCCGACAGGTACGACGGATCGTTGAAGTTGAGCGTGCACTTCTTGTCGGTGAACCCCGGGCGGATCGTCAGCGCGAATAGCGTGCCGACGTTGGAGCCACCGTTGATCTGGCGGCGGCGATCAGCAAGGAAGGATGGAGGACGGAAAGGAAGGGACGGACTCGCTCCACGCGGCCGGACCGGATGCACCCGAGGGGAGTGGAAGGTTTGAGCTCCAGGATCTGCGTCATACACGTCGTGGTGCTGACCACCGTCGCTCGCTTCTCGATCGGAGAGGAGCAGACCGCGAGCGTGCTGAGCGCTGAGAGGAGAAAGAAGGTGAGCTTCATGTTTGCTGGATGTTTACCGGTTTGGCTAGCTGGTCGAGTAGATGTGTTGGCTGTTCTGCCGGAGAGCGGGAAATATCGCCTGTTTTTAATACCACGGCCGCAGCACCACCGCCTCCCCTGCTCTCCTTCCACGCGCTCACAGCGAATCACCTCGACTGACCCCCGCGCAGAACAGGGAAAACGCGGCCATCATGCGGACAGCATCGCCGTCGTCAGCACCATCCTTCGTGACATCCGTGCAAAGCCGGAGTTGGGGGCATTTGTATCCGACGCAGGTGCAGTAGAGTATTTGCAGAGCGCTGCAGTTGACAGACAGTCGTGGCCATGCGGGGTTGGCGTGGACCTCGTCTTTTGTATATTTTGTTTTTCCGTGCGTGGCCGGAGGTGCATACAAAACAACCAGCCCTAGCTGCCCTACGCTCCACAAATGCAGCAGACGGGAAACCCGGTTTATAAAGTGTGCCGCCATATGTAGTTGGTCTAGAAAGGCGACTACATAGAGTATGTATGTATACTCTAGAGTATATGCGAGTATCTAGATATGCACTCGAACGGGTATCCCGGCCCAGGATTATCTGGGGCTAGTTATTGGGACGTGGTTGTGAAAGAGCGGATTTGGACGCCCTAAATTAAGGCCGGCGTTAGCGTCACGAACCAACAGCACCATTACCGGTCGAGAAGGGAGGGAGCTGCGCGAATATCTATAGTCACCCCGTTGCCGGCAGGCTGAATACAGATTGCTAACTGGTGGTATGTATATTCACTGTGCGGCTCAACAACGGTGGCGGTCACCCTCCCGCCCAACTGTATTTGTGCTAGCGTTATCTTCTGGCGCACAGACCAATCTTGATCTTGTGCGAAACCAATTTTTTTACTAGTCTGATGCGTTCAATCGCCGATAACGCTGTGCGAGTATGTATGTAGGTATGTATGTATTATCTGAACGAGAAAAAAAAACGCCCCACAATGCATGCGAGGTGTAGTCATCCCGACGGGGCAAGCACCCATCTAGCTAGTCTAGATAATGTGCATGCTGATCGCGCAAGGATTACGTCATCCCGACAGGGCAAGCACCTCTCGATAATGTGCGGCATGTAGCCTGATTGCACAGCTATAAATGTGTATTGAAGGCACCCACAGGGCTGCCCTTCTCCACGCGACTTCCCCGCTTGGGGGCGAGAGAGCGGTGGGGCGATGTGAACAGGTGCTCGCAGCCGGCAGCATGTTCCGGCGGGAGAGGATGCGGTCGAAGCTAGCTGGCGATGCGAAGCTCCCAGCCCCCGAGCACTGGACAGCTGAGCGCAGCTGCGGCTGAATACACACTTGTGTGCTTTCGCCCGTGCAGTGCGCATCGGAGCACACTGCCCATACGATCGACCGGAGGGCAGACGCACAGGCTGGCCTTCTCGTCTCAGCTTCGACGAGTAAGGACAGACTGGGCGACGAGCACTGGTTGGTTGCCTAGAGCGGGATGGCCCTACAGTACAAAACCTGTGGCGAGATCGTTGAAGCGTCGGGTAGTGGGACGGGAGGATTCGGTTGTGTGATGACGGCAGACACAAACCCCTCACACACCGAAGCCGCAGCAGAAGATTCTGTGGGCGGACGTGCGGAGGGAGACGGGAAGAGGGAAGAACTGCTTCGCGATCCGGGATCTTCTCGCGGACAAGCGGTGCACCCAGCCGATTCTGGCCCCCCTGCGCACCACGGTGGGAGCAGGGTGGGGCCACGAGGGGTGCCACCGGAAGCGGACAAGAACCGAGAGTCTGGCTCCGTGGGCCACGGCGAGGGGAACTGGAAGACGAAGAGAGCACGGAGGATAAAGAGGAGTAGGAGCGTGAGAGAGAAAGTTACTGTTGCTTTTGCTGTTTCCTTTCCTTGGGCCGCGATGCAAGCTGACGGTCGTTACTTTTTATTCCTTTCTTTCCTTTTCCCCTTTCTTTTCAGTACAGCGCTTTGGGGATAGGCCAGGCGGGGGCAGGGCAGTTGCCGCGGGCCGCCGGCGGGCTGTTCGGAGCCGAGGCGGACGGCGGACGGGAAAAGGACTGTATATAATATCGCAATGATCCGACAGGGTCGCATGCGATCAATGAATCATCACCATCAACCCTCATTCCACCGCCACATCGTGTGCCGTAAGGACAGTGGGCGGAGACGGACCGCACGTATCGCCATGATCTAGATGGGCGACAGACGGATAGTGACAAAACAAAACAAAAACCCCTCATAGATACACCTGCACTGACAAATCCGTCGCACTGCAGTGTCTCTGTAGTGTAACAGTGGTCACAAACCCCTTACAAACAGTCACATCAGTGTCTCGAACAACAGCCCCCTCGCAGTTATATCCGGATTGTACTGTATTCACAAATCCCTCACAATGGTGTGTATCTGTTATTCGTGGCTGTTGTGTGCTGTAGTCGTACTTTCGTTATTCCATGATGGTGGTAATGGTGATGGTGGTGATGATGGTGATGGTTGAAGGACCCAAGTCCGAATGCCTCCGTTTCCCCGCCCTCTGCCACTGCACTGTCAACTAGCTTCAGCTGCACAACCTAGGAGCACGGACATGCGCGTACACATGCACACGCATGCACATGGGCGGGCAAATTCGTTTCCAATGTACCAGTTACTTTCGGCACGGACACAATTCCTTGAGTAGATACATGAGTACAGCTCTTCTACTTACAAAGATACGAGTTGTCAAAAACCTCAACACCACGCTCGGAATCTCGTGATACTTCCGCAGAGTCCTGCACGGAATAGCATTCGTAGCTGGTCTGGATTGAGACTAGCGCAGCGCTGCATTGAAACTCACTCGCTCGATGGGGAAATAAATGCAATTGTGATGTGCTGGTCGGCTGCTTGCCGTCAGATCAGGGCCACAATATATGAGTAGCCACGCTGAGGGCTTCCACTGACTAGCCACTACGCTCCCTCGACAAATAGGATGATTGTGATGTTCATGCGACTGCGTGGCCTAGGTACTAAGCAAAGGGAACTAAAATAAGCAGCAACGAGTTGGCGGGTCGCGTCACCGGGAAGCACTCTGAGCAGGCAGACGAGCGGCCGGCGGGCGCATTCCCGATTAGTCCATTGCGCTGCACCCGGCGTCACAGGTGCCGCAGCCAATGGGCGGGGTGCAACTGACGGTGGTGTGCCATTCGCTTTCCTCCGCTTACGCAAGTTCCAGCACTCAGACCAAGCCAAGAGGGTGTGCTGGAACCGATCCCTGCAGGAGGCCAAGGGGAACGACGTGTGGGCGGCGGCTGGCTACACAGCGCCATGGATTGACAAGGCTGGACAGGCACTGGTGTCAGAGGAGGGAGCCATCGCGGGGAGCGATGAGGAGAGAGAACGGGCGATCCTGGGGGCTCACTTCCCAAGGGGCCCAGCAGGAATCTGCAACCCGGGAGAAGGGGGCATACCTTCGAGCGGATCAACGCCAAGCTGGTCGGCTCCCTCCTGGCGAAGGCCGCCAACACCTCGGCCCCAGGCGACGATCGTATCTCGGCAGACACCATCAAGTTGTTCTGGCAATGGTACAAGCAGCGAATCGTGCAGCTGGTCCGAGCATGCATCAGGCTTGGCCACCACCCGAAACTGTGGAAGACGGCCAAGGGGGTGGTCATACCAAAGCCGGGTAAACCGGGCTACTCGAAGGTGTGGGCTGCCGTGTGATCTCGCTCCTTGATGTGATCAGTAAGCTGGTCGAACGTACCGCAGCCCACCTGACTGCCGACCACCTGGAACGCAAGCGTGGCCTACACGACGGGAAGTATGGATGTCGCAAGCGGAGGTCCTGCATCGGTGCAGTGGCAGTCCTGATAAACTGCACGCAGCGGGCATGGACGGCGAAGAGGGTGGCAGGTGTGCTGTTTATGGACGTTAAGTCAGCATTCAATAATGTCAGCAAGGCGCATCTAGGCAGACGTATGGAGGCACTGGGAATCGAGCCGGATCTCATCAGGTGGACCGGCAGCTTCATGTCAGACCGCCAGGTGAAACTGGTACTCGACGGCAAGACTGGCGAGGCAAGTCCAGTTGACACTGGCATACTTCAGGGGTCGCCAGCAGCGCCGATCCTCTTTGTCACATACCTGTCGGGGATATTTGACGAGGTGGAAGCTGAGGTGCCTGGCATTCGGGGACTATCCTTTGTGGACGACATTGGATGGTGGGTAGAGGGGGCCGACGACGAGGCGGTGGCGGCCAAACTGTCTGAGGCGGCAGCGGCATCCATTGACTGGGCAGCAAGGAACGGAGTAGCTTTCGACCACGGAAGGGCTGAGGCGGCAATCTTTCGCAGGAAGAAGACAACTCCAGCAGCAATGGTGAAGGTTGGCACCAACGCCGTCCCATTCAACAAGGAGGTGACTTTTTTTTTTTTTTTTTTGTTTATTCATTACTCGCATGCGACCTATGGAGATCATGGCGAGAATATGTACAGTCCGTTTCCTGTCCGCAGTCCGCGCAGTGGCGGCACGTTGCAAGCACACCTTTTGCCCTCCGCCCAGGCCTGTCCCAATAAAGAGTAGACGCGCCCAAGGAAATAACAAAGGGAAGAAACAAAGGAAAAGCACACCCCGTCCCCCTACTCCTCACCTGCCGCCGCCATGAAGTCGGGCGTGGGTAGGAACAGCGGTAGTTCCCCCCCCCGCGTCCTGCTCCTCGGCCCCCGCCCCCTGCTCCTCCAGCCACTCCCGCTCCTCCAGCTCCGACACCGTGCTCACCGCGTTCTCCTCCTCCACCCCCGGCACCCGCCTGCCCACGTCTGTGGTCGAGAGAAAGTCCCGCACCGCCTGGCTGCACCTCCCGTCCGCCGGCAGGTCTCGCACCTTCCACCAGTCCTTCCCTTTCCCGGTCTCCTTCTTCACCTCCGCCCACAGGATCTTCTGCTGCGGCTTCCACTCGAGGCACTCCCTGAGGAGGTGGTCCCGGGTCTGCGTTCGGTACCGGCACCACCAGCATTGCGGGGTGGGTCGGTTCTTTGTCCAGTTGAGGTACTGCCCCGTTAGGCAGTGCCCCGTCTTCAGCTGGTAGAAGCGCGAGGCGATCCTCTTGGAGCTGTTGGCCACCGCGCCATCGGGCCTTTGGCTGTTCGGCATGCGGTACTTCTTCTTGGAGGTTCGGCCCCCAGCCCACTGGCGCGCCTCCGCCCACTTCTTCTCTGAGATCTCCCGCTTGAGGTTGGTGAGGGACCGTGGCAGGGGTGCCCCCCGCACCTCCGTTCGTACTGGGAAGTTCGGCCAACAAGGAGGCGACGCGGTGGCTGGGAATATGGCTGGACTCCCAGCTCACGCTCATGCACCACTATGCCATCCGGCCGAAGAACGGAAAGAAGGTAATGGCAAGGCTTTGCCGGTTCACAGGGCAGATGGGGTTGTCACCGGCCAACTGCAGGTCATGATGGCATGCATCCAGTCAGTCGCCATGTTCGGATCGGAGCTTTTTTTTTTTGTTTACTCATTACTCGCATGCGGCCTACCTGGATCATGGCGGGATTATGTACAATCCGTTTCCTGTCTGCTGTCCGCGCGGTTTTTTTTTTTTTGTTTAATCATACTCGCATTCGACCTATATAGATCATGGCGGCGTACATTTTGCCCAGTTTTTCCTGTCCGCAGTCCGCGCAGTGGCGGCTCGTTGCAAGCTCCCCTTTTGCCCTCCGCCCAGGCCTGTCCCAAGAGAAAGAAGACGCGCCCTAGGAAATTAACGAAGGAAAGAACGAAGGAAATGTGCGACCCGTCCCCCTAGTCCTCGCCTGCCGATGCCATGAAATAGGGTGTGGGGAGGAACAGTGGGAGTCCCTCTCCGGCGCCCATCTCGTCATCGGCACCCAGCGCCTCCGCCTTTTCCTCCCGCTCCTCTTGCCGCTCCTGATGCCCCCGGAGCTCCCACTCAGACACCTCACTTCCGGCGTCGCCTTTTTCTTCCAGCGGCGGCACCAGCCTTCCCACGTCCGCGGAGGAGAGGAAGTCCAGCACTGCCCGCCCGCATCTCCTATCGGCCAGCAGGTCCCGGACCGTCCACCTGCTTTTCCACCTCTTGGTCTCCTTCAGCACCTCCGCCCACAGAACCTTCTGCTGCATTTTCCATTCCGGACACACCTTGAACAAGTGGTCTCTCGTTTGCGAGGGGCACTTGCACCACCAGCACTGGGCATTGGGCCGAACTTTGGCCCAGTGCAGGTACTGTCCAGTGCGGGCGTGTCCTGTCTTCAGCTAGTAGTACCTCGAGGCAAGTCTCTTGGTGCTGCCGGCCACGGCGCCATCGGGCTTTTGTCTCTCTGGCATGCGGTACTTCGTCTTGGAGGTGCGGCCTCCTGCCCATCGCCTAGCCTCCACCCACTTCTTCTCCGAGATTTCCCGCTTGAGGTTGGCCAGGGATCGCGGGAGCAGCCCGTGGGAGCCTGGTTGCCCTGCCGCTTCCTTGGCCCACTCGTCTGCCTTCTCGCTGCCCGCGATTCCTTTGTGCGCAGGACACCACCGGATCTCTATGGTGATACCTGCTCTAGCCCGCCGCAGAGCCGCGATGTGCGCTGTCCGCGCGGTGGCGGCACGTTGCAAGCTCCCGGTTGCCCTCCGCCCAGGACTGTCCCAAGAAAATGTAGATACGCCCCAAGGAATGTTAAAAAGGAAAGAGCAAAAGCAAGAATGAAAGGAAACCGTGCCCCGTCCCCTATATAATCCTCGCCTGCCGATGCCATGAACGAGGGTGTGGGAAGGAACAGCGGCTGTTCCTCCAAGGCGCCCATCTCGTCCGCGGCGCCCAGCGTCTCCGCCTCCCTCTCTTCCTCCCGCTCTCGGCGTTCCCGGAGCTCCCATTCCGACGCCCCGCTCCCTTCGCTTTCCTCAGCCAGCACTCTCCTTCCCACATCTGTGGCGTTGAGGAAGTCTAGTACTGCCTGGCTGCATCTCTCATCGGCGAGAAGGTCCTGGATCTTCCACCAGCTCTTCCACCTCCCAGTCTCCTTCTGCACCTCCGCCCACAGTATCTCCTGCTGGGCCTTCCACTCAGGGCACTCCTTGAAGAGGTGCTCACGGGTCTGGTTCTGGTACCGGCACCGCCAGCACTGCGGTTTGGCCCGGTTCTTCGTCCAATGGAGATACTGCCCGGACAGGCAGTGCCCCGTCTTGAGTTGGTAGAACCGCGAGGGTTCGGGCCGGAGCTGTGGTGGAAGGGAGACCACATCCGGGGCACCATCAGCCAGGCGAATGAGCTACAGCTGCTGGTCAACCAGGAGGCGCGGGCGGCGACAGGCTACTTTAGGACCACCAATCTGGGGGTGCAATCAATGGAATCGGGGATCCGGCCGGCAATGGCACAGCTGGAGATTCGACAGTGGAGATTCGGACTGCGCCCCCTCAGCCTACCACAGGGAGATCAGGCCAGAGTGGTTGTCGGCGCACCTACTGCGATCGGGCGGAGGCTTACGAATGCACTCGCAGACGCGGGAAGGACAGAGAGCACAGTTCTGCTAGAGGAACCTGAAACCCTAGATGCGGAGCTCCTGCAGGAAGAGGAGGCCGAAGCCAAGGCAGAGGCAGAGAAGAAAAGACTGGGACTCGTCATGTTCACGGACGGGTCCTGGCTGGACAAACGGAGCCACTAGATATGCGGTGGTATTTTTTTTTGTTTAATCATACTCGCATTCAGCCTATCTAGACTATGGCGGCAAATATGCGGTGGTATGGAAGAACGGCCAATCCTGGAAGGGCATCAAAACCCATACGGGCTTCAACCAGGAAGCCTACGGTGCAGAGTGTACCGCCCTCGCAAGGGCGCTGGAGTCGGCATCGAGGAGACAGACCCTGCCTGAGCGAGTCACAGTCTTCACGGACGCCCAAGCTGCCATCAGACGAATGGCCTCGGAGGAGCCTGGCCCTGGCCAACAGTACGCGCTTCAGGCGAGAAGGCACATCGCAGCTCTGCGGAAGGCCAGGCCGGATATCATCATTGAGATCCGTTGGTGCCCAGCTCACAGGGGAATAGTTGGCAACGAGAAGGCCGACGAGTGGGCGAGGATCGCGGCGGAGGGGCCTGGCGCCCGCGGGGTGGGGCGGCTGGGCTGCTCAGGCCGGGCGGAGGTACGCCCAATGCCTCTCCTACGATCTCTCGCGAACCTCAAGCGGGAGATCTCAGAGAAGAAGTGGGTAGAAGCTCGGCGGTGGGCGGGGGGGCCAGGCCTCCAGGAAGAAATACAAGATGCCGGAAAGCCATAAGCCGGATGCTACGTTTGCTGGGAGCACCAAGAGGCTCGCTTCTAGATTCTACCAGCTGAAGTCAGGACATTGCCACTCCGGGCAGCGCCTGCACTGGGCAAAGATCTGCCAGACCGCCCAGTGCTAGTGGTACAAGTGCCCTCACAAACGAGAGACCGATTCTTCAAGGTGTGTCCGGAATGGAAGATGCAGCAGAAGATTCTGTGGGCGGAGGTGCAGAGGAGACCGGGAGGTGGGAGAGGTGGTGGACGGTCTGGGATCTGCTGGCCGATGGGAGATCTTTTTTTTATTCATTACTCGCATGCGACCTATCAGATCATGGCGAGATTGGCCGATGGGAGATGTGAATGGGCAGTGCTGGACTTCCTCACCTCCACGGATGTGGGGAGGCTAGTGCCCCCTGAGGAAGAGACCGACGCGGTGAGCGAGTTGTTAGAGGCGGAGATCCGGGAGTGGGAGGAGGAGCAGGGGGCAGAGACTGAGGAGCCGGGCGCCGGGGGGGAAGCTACCATTGTTCCTTTCCACACCGGACTTCATAGCGTCCGCAGGAGAGGAGTAGAGGGGCGGGGCGCTTCTCCTTGGTCGTTACCACGCTCGCTTGCTTTTTTCTTTCTTCTATCTCTTCTCGTTCGTTTCGTTTCCACTGTAATTTCCTTGGTGCGAGTCACATTTTCTCGGGGGCAGGCCTGGGCGGAGGGCAAAGGGGAGCTTGCAACGTGCCGCCATCGCGCGGACAGCGGACAGGAAACGGACTATACATAACCTCACCATGATCTACCTAGATAGGTCGCATGCGAGTAATGAATAAACAAAAAAAAAGCACGCAGAGCAAGTGCGCCGACCTACACCAAACAGCTCACGACGAAAGTCCTCACCCGTCCTCGAGACGACTTGACCACATTGCAATATCATATGATGGCACGGCGGGGAAAGTAAAGGTAGTTACACGATTGAAAGAAGAACACGCAGCACGAATATGGAGGCGACAGGGACCTCTATTGGGATCGCCAGAGAACCTATTGCCAGCCATCTCTCCCAAACAGAAAAGACAAAGAAACCAGTCCTGCCACCAAAAGCTCATCCTTGCCCGCCCACCGCCGAGCTGGCCTGCGGTTCGAGCTTCCTGTGGCGCTGTATGTACGACGCTACGATCAGGCCAATGAGGAAGGCAGGGTCGCAGCGGTGCCACAGATGCAGGCATTGATGGCATTCCTCCTTGCTTTCGCCTAACGTGTGGTCGCGAAATACAACTGCGGCCGAGACGCGCTGCGGTTGCAAGCTGGCGGTGGTGCAGCAGGCGGAGACGGCAGCGGTGAAGTCGTAGATTGTGGCAAGGAAGTCGCGGATGATGGCAGAGAAGTCGTAGACGGCATTCGCGTGAGGACGGCTGGTGGGAAAGGCCGAGCAGGGCCAGCCTCTATGTCGACCAGTGCGTAGTCCCCTAGGCTCCACATTACCTTCTCTCGCGAACTAAAATGTGAGGTTAGCGTTGGTTGGGGAGAGGTGCCGTAACGTGAGCGGCTGTGCTTCCGCGGGGATTTATCGTGGTGGCAGGACGAATGAAGTCCAAAGTTGGTAGTTCAATACCAGTGACGAAAAGAGGTATTGAATAGTGGTTGGGCAACACCACCACCAAAACCAGTACAGCAGTTAATGCGACGCCGAAGACACAATTTTTGCCCACCCTTTAGTGACTAGTTTGGATTCTCTCCCACCAACATCGCGTTATATTCTCATCTGGTGCGCCAACCCGGATAGTGACTGGTTCCTTTATCGTCGGGACCTTTTTCGTTGAGTCCCATCTTTGGCTACAGCAGCGGAGGCTGGCTGAAGCGGTAAACAGAAGGCAGCGCTGGGGGTAGCGATATCAAGAGTGAGCCTGTGATCAACACGGTATTTACAGACGAGTACAACGGGCCCTGAGAAATCTTAAAATCGAGGATGAAGAGACGGATCGGTTGCCGCCCACCACTAATTCACCGGGTATCACGATGTTTACGGCTGAATATTCTAAGGTATGGGTATCCCGGTTTCCCCTCACTAGAGATTCTCTAACGTATATGACTGCTAACTGAAGTAAAAAAGAGACACTAGAAATCCTCCCCGCAGCGATTCTTCAAACACAAACTGAAATCCATTCTATGCTCTACAAAAAAAAACACACCATGGGACTACCTTCCAGATTGACACCAAAAATTTCTTCCTATCCCGACACCATCCTCATGTCAAGGATCCTCTCTCCGCCGTCTGTATCTTGTTTTGCCTGAGGAACGCCTCGATTAGTCAGCCGCAGAATATGGACGGCGGGGCAGTGGTCGGTCACACCTGATGCTTTTGCAAAGCGAGCAGAGACGCGTGGTGGCTGTCCTTAAGCTTCTGGTTTTCCTTCTCGAGTCTCTCTACTCTATTCTGCGCCTCCTTCCGCTCCATCTTCTCCTCCAGCAACAGTTTCTCCAACGTTTCGTAGCAGCTCAGGGGTACAAAATCCCGATAGAACTGGTATTGCGCCTCCGAGGGCGGCACGAGTGCCGGCATGCCGTCGCTGCCGACGGTCGGTGCCTGAGGGAGACCCCTCTGCCTTGCCGTCGTGGCAGGCGCCTCGATGCTCACACTTGATCGGCCTACCGGCATGTCACTAGCCAGGTTGAAGGGGTCGATGATCGAGAAATCGCGGGGGGCTGGCTGGATTGCTGAGGGCGTCGGAGCGGGGCCTTGAGCGATCGGTCGTCCGTCGTCGTGGTCACCCTGCATCCCATTGCTGCCATCGACCGTCCTCTGTTCTCCGTTCAAGTCGGCAGTTCGACAGCCGGCACGCATCACATCTGTGGAGAAGAGAGCTTCGCGAGCGGGGCCAGTGGCATTCGATCGTGTCGAGGCGACGGGAAACACCCTTCGACTCGAATGCATATCGTTACGTGTAGCCGTGGATCCTTCGTTGTCACACAGCGCGGCGATATGTATCTCCTCAATGGCTCTTTGAAGCTCGTAGGCTCGGGAAACGTTTGGTGGACATGCTGATTCGGTGTCAGGGTTGCAGAAGCTGAGGAGATTGGAGAAGTGCTTCCGCAGGAATTTGAAGTCTCGGTGCTTTCTTCCCGAGCACGCCTCATCGCATCGCCGGTTGTACGCAGTCTCAACCTAAACCGGTACAAGCGCGTCAACGAGTGTACTAGAGGAGGAGGAGGGTAGCCATACCGTCCGCCAGATGTCACCCATTTGGTGGCCGCTCGCAACTGCTTCACTGACGGAATTCAGCATCCGAAGCTCGTCCGTCTCGGTAAATTTCTGTGCTCCTTTTGGCTTTCCTCCTCGCTTCTTCTTTGCTATTGGACGACCATCTTCGGGCTGAAGCTGATGGAGACCGTTGTGGCCGGGGCCATCCGATGTAGAAGCATCTTCGAGTGTTGGCTGATTTTGCTTTGGGAGAGAAGCTGTCAGCTTGGTTGATCTCGACGGAGGGTTCGCACGGCGGAGAGCTAACAGCGACCGTACCATAGATTCTTCCTGACTTTTGCGCTTGTTGCCGTTGGACCGAGTTACTGTAGTGACTGCCATGCCGAGCTGCCCAGATGGTAAGGAGTTATTGCAGGAAGTGGGATTTGATTGAGGTTGGAAGGCGCTTTGCTGTGCTTCGCGTCCGTTTGTCAATTTCGCGACTGGTGGAAATATTTTGTTGCGTTATCTAGCTGCTTTAGGCGGGCGGCTCGAAAAAGGAGCGGCCGAAAAGGAAACGAAAGAAAAAAGGGAGCCAGAGAGCTTCGTGCCCCTCGGCTTCTAAGATGTATGTACCAACTATTAGTATAGATGGCTAAAAGTCCTGGGGGAACGCCCAACAAAATTTAGCTTTGCTATATGTACTTAGGTATCTATCGCGCTTTTTTTTCCGACGCGACTACATATGTATGTCTATGTAGCCTTACTCATGCATATGGGTTTTGGCTTGGCCGATGTTGAGATAAAGTTGGCTTGGCAGGAAGCAGCGTTGTTCCTCTATGTAGATACTTTTTGGCAATCGGCTTACATGTGCAAGGACTCGGGTGAAGACGCGTCAAAGGCAATTCACAGCTGGGATACAGTTGCTCATAATATATATGAGGCGGGCGTGTGGTGACTCACCATAAGTCGGCTACGTGGTACTGAGTGCACGTGTAAGTTTGTGATTTACGCGCGTTATATTTTATTTTTCTAGGGAGTACCAGGTGGTGGTTTAGGCACGTGGATGACGTGTAGCGAGAGACGTCCATTGCCTTCGAGCCCGGATCTTGGCTTTGAATGGCAGTAACCCCCCGTGGCGAATGCTTCTACGAAACGTCTGCTAGATGGTTCTCCGTGATTTGGCAGTGGACAAGATATGACTCTGCTGAGGCGGGAGGCGAGTGGTCACACGATCACCTGTGATGCCGTAGAACCGTTAGATAGCTGTCATACGCTGGCCCTAGACTTCCAGTCATCGAAGCTTGGTGGCCTGCAGGGTGTCCTAGCATCATAGCACAAGGCCGGAGGTGTTGCCTTGTAGATCTGACACTTCGGCTGTGAAATGGCACTTTGAGCTCTGCCCTTGCCACACAGACAACTCGGGACCGACCCATCCACCTATGAACGGGGCCCAGAACCGAAACTCACAGGCCAATCCTCTTATTTATCGGCTGGACAGCAACGAATGCTGTCCGCAGGCAGCAAATCCTGCTGTGCTTGAGCACGCTTGTCGAGCGGACACCGCCCACCTGATTGCTGACCACCTGGAGCGAAGAAAAGGTAGAGGCTTCCACGGTGGCCAATACGGGTGCAGGGAGAGGAGGTTCTGCATGGGTGCGGTGGTGGTCCTACTGAACCGCACCCAGCAAGCATGGGGGGAGAAGAAGGTGGCGGGTGCCTGTTGATGGATGTCAGGTCGGCATTCAACAATGTGAGCAGGGTGCACTTGGAAAGGCATATGGAGGCGCTTGAGGTTGAGTCAGGTCTTGTTAAGTGGAATAGCAGCTTCATATCGGACCGCCAGGTAAAACTAGTCCTCGATGGAGAAGAGGGTAAGCGAACCCAGGGGACGCCGGCATTCCAAGGATCCCCAGCGGCACCAGCCCTTTTCATCACGTACCTGTCAGGTATATTTGACGAAGTGGAGAGGGCAGTCCTAGGATTTAGAGCTAACCTTGTAGACGACATCGGATGGTGGGCAGACGGCAAGGGTAATGAAGCAGTAGCGGCCAAAGCTGTCCAAAGCAGCAGCATCCATTGACTGGACAGCAAGCAACGGAGTGGCCTTTGACCATGGGGGAACAGAGACTGCAATCTTTCGCAGGAAGAAGACACCCCCCACTGCAGCAGTGAAGGTTGGTGCCAACACTATTCCATTTAACAAGGAAGCACAATTTGGCTCGGAGGCTGGCAAGACTCCCAGCCTGCGCTCAAGGACCACCAAGGTATTCGGCTGAAGAAGGGGAAGAATGCGGTTCCGCGGACTCGCAGGGCAGATGGGCCTCTCGCTAGCCAACTGCAGGGAGGTGGTGACGGCCTGCATCCAGTCAATCGCCATGTTCCGATCGGAGCTGTGGTGGAAAGGCGACCAGGTCCGGGGCTCCATCGGTCAGGCAAATAAGTTGCGGTTTCTGGTCAATCAAGAGGCGCGCGCGACCACAGGCTTCTTCCGAACAACCAACATGGGAGCCTTACCAATAGAACCGCGGCTTAGAGCAGCAAAAGCCCAGCTGGAAAACAGACAGCTGCGGTTTGTATCGGTTAGTCAGGCTACCAGTGGGCAACCAGGTACCAGGGTCTCAATAGTCTAGCCGGTCCGCGGGCTGCCCGCGGGCATTTGGGGCTGTCTAGTGACTCTGGTCCGGGCCGAGCTTTCTGATGACAGTCCGGCCAGACGGGCCCAGTGGGCGGACTGCGTTGACCCAGGTCGGCCGGCGGGCGCCCGCGGGCAGCACTAGTACTAGTGTGAACAAGATTTCATCAAGCGAATCTGCAGATAACCGCAATTCAATCGACCACACAGCAACCCAACTCCCCGAGAATCGTAAGTCAACTGTCCGCACAGTAGCCAGCCGGCGGGCTTGCCATCCACAACAAGCAGTCAACTACGTATCCACGACGCCAGACAGCGATACCATCTAAGATCTGTACGCATCACCCGAGCTCCCTGTGACTACATTACACTTTCCCAGATGATTCTACCTTCCACAAGCTGCCCCCCCCCACCCCCCTTCCCCCGAGCTAGAGAATTGTTTTGGGTGAAAGCAGCCCGTCGACTGATATTACACTAGTGATGGAACCCCCGTTTGTGGATTTGGCGGCTCCTTCTTCGGGCCACAGTAGGGCGAGCTTTGTGTGGCATCCGATTAATGAGGAACAGGTGATACACGAGAGATGGAGGAATGAAATGGCGATGTAAAAGATGTAACTCTTTCGTAACTGTTGCTGATGTGTAGAAGCTGGCTAACTGCGACCTAGTTCCCAATATCCGTACAGAAATATACTTCGGAGTCGGCTCAATCAAAACTGCAAACAGACATCTCCTTTTCTCGCACCACGTTAACCAGGATAGGGATCTGCGATTGCTCACCTCCGCTTGCTCACAACCCTGAACCCGCTCACACCTAAGAAATGCCTACCAGATTTCTCTTATAGCTCTATCATCTCTACACCAATCAAAAGAATTTTAGATAATTGTCTTCCCCTTCTCTTGCCAATGCCCTCCCGTGTGTGTACATTTTCTGGCTGTTGTTGTGGTGGTGACTGAAAACTCGAATAATGGCCGAGCTGTACCCCAAAACCCGGAAACCCCACCACCCAAGATACTCGTTTACTCGGCCCGCTGGCCGAACCAGTCCAGCCCAGTCCACCTTCAAAAAAGCCCGTCGGCCCGCGGACTAGCCTCGGGGAGTTTTAAGTGGCTCGCCTCGAGGTTCTACCAGCCGAAGACAGGTCACTGCCTTACTGGGCAGTACCTACATTGGACGAAGAATCGACCCACTGCTCAGTGCTGATGGTGTTGGTACCGAACGCAGACACGGGATCACCTCTTCAAGGTGCGCCCTTTTTTTTGTTTAATCATAACTCGCATGCGACCCATCTAGATCATGGCGAAATTATGCACAGTCCGTTTCCTGCCCGCTGTCCGCGCAGTGGCGGCACGTTGCAAGCTCCCCTCTGCCATCCGCCCAGGCCTGTCCCAGAAGATGTGACGCGCACCAAGGAAACCACAAAGGAAAGGGCAAAGGAAGGAGACTAACGAAAGAGACTAACGAAAGAGACTAACCCTCTCCTGCGGGCGCCATGAAGTCAGGCGTGGGTGAGAACAGTGGTGGTTCCCCCCCGGCGCCCGGCCCCCGGGCTCCTGCACCCTGCTCCTCCATCCACTCCCGCAGCCCCGCCTCGGACACTCCGCTCACTGCGACTACCTCGGCCGGCACCCGCCTTCCCACACCCGTAGAGGAGAGGAAGTCTAGTGCTGCCCGACTGCACCTCTCATCCGCCAGGAGGTCCCGGATCTTCCACCTATCCCTCCACCTCCCGGTCTCCGCCCACAGGATCTTCTGCTGGGCGTTCCACTCGGGGCACACCTTGAAGAGGTTCTCCCGGGTCCAGGTCAGGCACTGGCACTACCAGTATTGCGGGGTGGGCCGGCTCTTCGTCCAATTGACAAGGTGCGCCCAGAGTGGGAGGCCTAGCAGAAGATCCTGTGGGCAGATGTGCGGGAGGAAAGGGGAGGGGGAAGAGCCGGTTCAAGATCCGGGGCTTCCTTGCCGACGGGAGGTGCAGCCAGTGGCACTTGGCTTCCTCTCCACCACGGATGTGGGAAGGCTGGTCACGGCTGAGCGAGGTGTCCGAGTGGGAGCTCTGGGAGCTCCGGGAGCGAGAAGAGGAGCTGGGCGCCGTGGCGAAGCTAGGTGCTGGGGGAGGGGGGCACTGCCGCGGTTTCTGCCCACCTTCCTTCATGGCGTCCGCAGACGAAGAGTAGGTGGGGAGGCTCGCTTTCCTGTGCTCTCCTTTGCTATTACCTTAGTGCGTGATACATCCTATTGGGACAGGTCTGGGTGGAGGGCAAAGGGGAGCTTGCAACGTGCCGCCATCGTGCGCACAACAGACGTGAACCGGTCAAAAATGTACGCCGCCATATTCTACGTAGGCTGAATGCGAATACGATTAAACAAAAAACTGCTTGTGGGCAAGTGCGAAGAAACTTTACAGAAAGCGGTAATCGCCTGAAACTGACATCTCAGTGCATACACGCAACATTCGTTCCCTGAGTCTTGCCTACGAGGCCATCCACATCTACGTGTTGACGCCACGATACCCTCCTTTTTGTTTATTCAGTAATTGCATGCAACCTATCTAGATCGTAGCAATATACACTTTTTTGATTCCTGTCCACTGTTTTTTATTTATTCATAAATCGCATGCGACTTATTTACCTAAATAATGGCGATGCACACTCTTCCCACTTCCTGTCCACTGCCCCTGAGTCCCGTCGTGGCTCACCTGTGTTGAAAAATATCGATTGGCGGTAAAGATCAATATCAGAGTATATTGAACGAGTGTGTAGAATAGAAAGAGAAGTACAAGAAGAGCAGCAAATATCCCACTTTTACGCTTCCACGCTCTTGCGTCTTGCGTAATCGTGTCCTCAACAAACTCTAAGGCACAAGCGCCAAATCCAAATAGAACACCGCGAGAAGCATTTCCAACAGCCTGCCCTCCGCCCAGGCCCGCCCCAAAAATGTAGAGCGCACCAAGGAACCAGCATAGGGGAGACAAAGGAAAGACAAAAGAAAGCCGCCTCTCTTCTCCTCTTCTGCGGAGGCCATGAAGGAGGGGCTGGGAAGAACTGCAATCATTCCTCAACCTCAGTTCCCGTCTCCTCGGCCTCCAGCCTCATCTCCTCTCCCCTTTCTTGCCGCTCCCGGAACACCACTCCGACACCTCGCTCTGGGCGTCTTCCTCAGCCGGGCTTGGCACTCACCTCCCCACATCCGTCGTGGAGACGAGGTCCAGAAACTCCTGGCTGCACCTCTCGTCCACGGATAGGTCACAGATCTTGAATCGATCTTTCCCCTCCCGAGTCCCTTCGCACCTCCGGCCACAGGATCTTCTACTGGTGCTTGCACAGGGTGCGGTTCTTGAAGAGATGCTCCCCGTCCGGGCCTTGTACCGCCACCACCAACAATGGGCGGGACTCATGGCGCTGGCCAGTGAGACAGTGACCCGTCTTCAATTGGTAGAACCTCGAAGCGAGCGAGGGACCTGGGAGAAAGACGCCTTCTCTTATACTGGTCACCATAACTACCCGAGGAACTCCACTCCATGGGCGTCTGGTTCCGCCGCCAGCTTCGCCCACTCGTCCGCCTTCTCATTCGCAGACCCCCTCTGTGTGCAGGGCACTGCCGGAGCTTACGCGCCACCACCGGCTCGCTCTGGCGGTGTTCCTGATTACTGTCCTTACGGTTAGCATCCTACTCGCTACGCCGCCGGTTGATATCTAATGAGGCATTCCATTTTGCGACACCTCTTCTAAACTCGCTACGCGATACTTTAAATAGCGCCCAAATTAAAGTATCCATTCTATCATGCCGTTGGATTGACCCGGTATGGTGTATTTCTCCATCCGCCATGAGGGATATAAAGAACGCCTACTGTTCCCACTCCGTCGTAATCTCTATGTATCTCAACACCCAAAAAGAATTGATACAACCGGCTCAACGACCAGAAACACGACCGAGAAAACTTACCAGAAAAACCCCGAACCATCATGACTAACCAACCCATAGAACTCCCCGGCAGCATGCCCGATCCAGCCTCGCGCCTTCGCTACCCGCGAGCAAAGCCAGAACCAAACACGGGCAGCAATATTAAACAGATCCTGCGGGACTTGCTTTTGTGGGCGCCGGAGGGCGACGCGGTACTGCTGTGGCAAGTGGAGGCGTGGGTGGAGCAGCTGCCGCCCTACGCAGCTGCTGTGGAGAACCGGGATGAGCTCGAGCGGCTGCAGCGGGAGATTGAGCGGCTTTGCGAGGAGAACGCGCGGTTGCTCCGGATGCACGAGACCTTGCTCACTGCCCGCGCCACGGACCAGCTGATCGTCCCCGTCCTTGAGGAGCAGTTGCACACCACCTCGCAGCAGCGTGACTTCTTCCAGGTGAGATTCGCGGAGATGGCGCTGCGCGTCAGAGATTCGAGGGAGGATAACCGGCGGGAGAGCGCCACTTGCGATCGCATGATGGAGACACTGGGGGATCTGCCGAGGCAGTTGAGGGAGGGATGGCGATGATCGCGGTGGGGACAGGTTTGGCGGTGACCTTGCTTGGGACGACGGAGATTACCCGAGGTTTGACCCACCTTATGGGTATCCGTAAGCTTTTTCAATGGAAGCCGCAGTATTCATATGGCCAAAGTAGAAAAATGAATACAAAGAAAAAGAAAAATCGACCATGATGCGACTCGAACGCACAATCTTTGGTGAATTTCGGTAACCGAAAACCAACGCCTTAGCCATTAGGCCACACGGCCAGGTGATCGTACTGCAATTTATCTCTTTATGAACACATCACCAATTAGCTTATTGTTCGATCTCTCCACGTATTTTGACGTCCGGTTACTTTCGTACTCTGTAACCAAGTACTTAAGTATATTCGCATTAGTCCAGAACTAAATTTGTTCCACGAACATTCTAATGCAAATCTTTCGATTCACTTCCAGAGTTTACGATCCTCAAAATTCCGGCTTAGTCAGTTTGGGGGGGGGTGAGTTCCGTAATCAGTTGCGCATGAACACTTCAACAAAACCAGATCCCGATGACAGAGGACCGACGCAAGATGTTCCACAAACAAAAGAGCAGCATGAAATGACTGTGCTTGGTCATTGAGAGTCCTCGTGGCTTAGTGTTCGCGTCTATCCTGTCTTGAATCCCCGCATCCTAGTTACATACTTCCGGGACCAACCGCTGGAGATACGTGCAAGTATTACTGTAGCTTGTTGGCGTAGGGAGGTATTCGAATATTCTGAGACTAGCTCGATCGTTCGTCGAGGTTTGACGTAATCTCGAGAATCTGTTCATCAAAGTTGTGTTCCATGCGTGGATGAAGCATTACTGTCTTGACATTCCACACTTTGACTAGAAGTGCGTTTTAAACGTTCACGATGATGCAAACCTAACCTTTCGATGCTTTGAGGAAGAGTAGGTATCAAGCAGCTAGCTTTCTTTCAGTTTTAACAAGCCAAACCTTCATTTAATTAACCTGTTCCACGTGAAGCAGAAACTTCACCGCGCCTTCAAGTCAACCCAACTCAGACTCCAGTTGCACCATCGACGCCTCGAACCCCTCCACAGTCACATCAGCTGACAAACATCTCACGATGGGACCTGAAGGCACCTTCAAATCCAGTCACCCGCTCGCGACACGGGCGACTAAAGCGGCGAGCTACCGTGCAAAATACACACCGCCACGGGTTCCTGTGATCCTCGAGCATGCGCGCAGCACACACCACCCACGCCTCGAGATCGCAAACACAGAGTTTGTGTGTCCGTCCAGCCTACGGCTGTCTGAGTTCATGCTGAATGTACGACGAAAGGCGATGCTGCCCGCGAACATCGCCGTGTTCCTAATGGTGAAAGGAGTGTTGGCGACACCGGCGAACACTATGGGAGAGTTGTATGAGCAGGGTAGAGACGAGGATGGCTGGATGTATGTCGTGTGGACGGAGGAGAGCACATTTGGTTGCGTTTAGGGCTGCGAAAGGCGGGCGGTATGGGCGGACGCGAGAAAGGATAGCGGTTGTGATGGCTTTCTGAGCAAGCAAATTTTCATCGATTTCTAGTGAAACTGTAAGAGTGCTATCTGTCCATAGAGTCCAGGAAGGCGACCATCCACAACATCCTACCTTGACTACCCAGATATTCTCGAACTCTCGTCACGAAAGCGGAAACCCGCCGGTATTATAGAAGCGAAACAACGCCGTCCTACCAATATTCGAGACAAGCTGAGTTTCTGACTTATGGGAAAACAAGCTATATAGAGGCTTCAAACCAAGGAGAAGGTCATAACACCAGAGTTCATGATTCATCCAACTACCTACCTATGCCATTCTGCGGCAGAGAGACTTCTACCCCAACTTATCGGGGTATCCGGATAGGCGCCTCACTCTTTGCTGCGGCATGTTCTTCCCTGATCCCTGTTAATGCCAGGGACACTCAACCGAACGCAAGTATCCGCGCATCCGCGAGGTGGCTTGTTTTTTTTTTTTTTTTTTTGTTTATTCATTACTCGTGTGCGACCTAGGTAGATCATGACGAGAGGCAAGAGCCCGTATGTACAGTCCGGTTCCCCGCTGCAGTCCGCGTATAGCGGCACGGTGCAAGCTTCCCTTTGCCCTCCGCCCAGGCCTGTCCCTCGAACGTGTGAAGCGCGTCAAGGAAATTACAAAGGAAATGACAAAAGGGAAGGAGGACAAAGGGAAACCATAACCGCGCCCGCCCGCTACTCCTCTCCAGCCGATGCCATGAACGGGGGGGTGGGGAGGAACAGCCGGTGTTCACCCCTGGTGTCCCCCACGTCCTCGGCACCTAGCGCTTCCGTCTCCGTCTCCGCTTCCTCTTCCCGCTCCCTTCTCTCCCGGAGCTCCCATTCCGACGCCTCGCTCGTCGCGTCCTCTTCCACAGCCGGCGCTATCTTCCCTACGTCCGTCGAGGCAAGGAAGTCCAGGAGCGACTGGCTGCACCCGCTCTCGGCGAAAAGCTCGTGGACTTTCCACCGCTCTCTCCCCCTCCCCGTTTCCTTCCACACCTCCTCCCACAGGTCCTTCTGCTCCTTCTTCCACCTCGGGCACCTCTTCAAGAGGTGATTCCTCGTCTGCTTGGGGCACTGGCACCACCAGCACTGCGGCGTTGGGCGGGATTTCGTCCAGTGCAGGTATTCGCCAGTGAGGCAATGCCCCGTCTTCATCTGGTAGAACCTCGAGGCAAGCCTCTTGGTGCTCCCAGCAACCGTGCCGTCGGGCTTCTGGCTCTTCGGCATTTTGTACTTCTTCTTGGAGGTCCGGCCTCCAGCCCATTGTCGAGCTTCTGCCCACTTCTTCTCGGCGATCTCCTGCTTGATGTTGGCGAGTGATCTGGGGAGCGGCATCAAGCGCTCCTCCGGCCGGTCCGAGTAGGTCCACCATTCCACCCCCCGAGCGTCCGGCTCCTCTGCCGCGAGCTTGGCCCACTCATCCGCCTTCTCATTCCCTTCTACTCCTTCGTGTGCCGGGCACCACCTGATCTCGATGATGATACCCGGTGCCGCCCTCTGGAGAGCCGCGATATGTCTTCTCGCCTCCAGCGCGTGCTTCTGCCCCGGCCCCGGCTCGTCGGTCGCCATCCGCCGGATCGCTGCCTGTGCATCGGTGAAGATGGTGATTCGATCCGGCACCGTGCTTCTTCTCGACGCGAGGTGGCTTGTATGATGTCCTGCCGTTGGACGACAGGTAGCACTTGCCAGGTTTTGGGCGCTTGTTTCTTTCAAAGGTCCAGTCTGTCCGTCACTGCCTCCTTACACGTAGCAGCTCTTCTAAGGAAGAAAATGCACCTACCCGCAGTTCTTTTTGTACCAGCGTCTTTAGACAGGTGTCAGTACCGGCAACCAGGCTGTCGATGTCCGCACTGTTAGATGCATTATTATTTATTGCCGGAAGCCTGTGGCCGCGCGCCGTTAACAGAAGCCTACTTATATTTGGCCTGAAATCAAAAGTCTTCAGCCATGCGGGATATCATGTGACAGCAGTCATATGTCGGCGATCAATTGTCCAACGACTGTAGCTGTGGGTTCTAGCATTCTAATAAAGAGAAGGAGCCAGTAGGTCCGACTCTCCAACAACCCACCAGGCGTGATCCACAATATAAATCCATCGGAAATGTATACTTGTGGCTGGACGTCCGAACTACAGCTACCTTTTCTCTCCCTGTTACCAAAATGTCTCTTTCTCAGCCCTCCACTCCTTCTGCTTCAAGTACCTACGAGGTTGCCATGAATGACACAAGCTCCGAAGGGTTCCTGCTATAGCACCCACAAAGATACTGTCCCCGCCGTCCTAATCGTCAACGTCGTGGTCGTCGCGCTCTGTCTCAGTGTCCGTGTCTACACGCTGCGGTGGCTCCTGAAACCGCGATTACTGGGCGACGACATTCTCTTCATGTGCACCACCTCCACCTTTGTGATGGGTCTCGGGCTCAACTGTTTCTACGAAGAAAGCGGCTTTCTCGCGGAGTCCGACTATGAAGGCCTCGAGATATCTTCTCTCGTGCTGAAGGCAAGTAAGAGGGCCGCATTCAGATACCGGTGGCAAACAACATCATTGCAGTTTGCTGAGGGAAACACCCACTAGATGACCTGGATCTCCACGACTATATACTATCTCTTGCAGTTCATGGCCAAGTTCATCTACCTGATCATGTACTGGCGTCTGATCAAGAAAGCAAGCGTGCGGAAGGGCAGCCGGCGAAATGCTGGATAGCGGTCAACCGGGCATCGAGATGCAGGGTGACGGAACCGAAAGTCTCAACAAGGGACCACGGAAACTACGTCCAGGCGCTAGTGGCTACAACCCCCTGGGGGAGCGTCGATCATAGTGGTGAACGTGTACGATCAGTGGAGGGATGGAACCTGGCTAGCACAGCGAGCCAACTGGGGGGCCATCACAAGGCACAGCCATGTCATCGTTGCCGGAGAAATGAATGCGCACAGCAAAATCTGGAATGGAAGGGTGACGAGACAGCGAAACGCCACGTTCGGGAGAGGCTCATCGACGAACACTCCCTGGTGGTGTGGAACTCGGAGCAGGCTACCAGAGCCCGGCTGGGGGCGAAAAACCACTCAACCATCGACCTGACTCTGCCATCAACAAACGTCGAGCTGAACTAGACCATTGTGGAAGAGGAGGAGGCGAAAGGTTCGGACCACGGGGTCATTGTGTGGGAGGTCATGGACGAGATCTCAGGCAGTCGGGAAACTAGTAGGGAAACCATGGGATGGGACATCTAGGGCTGGGATCCAACGGGGTAGAGTGGGAGAGATCGGGGGGCGGTGGAGGCGAAGTGGGCAGCTGCCTGGAATGCTACCACCGGGCTGCGAGCCGCACAGCGGTACTGGATAACAGCAGCACGGTGGAGCAGGTGGACCTTGTGGCGGCGGCGTTGAGGGCGATGACAGGAACCCTCGACAGGCATACTAGGAAGAAGAGGTTATTTTTTTTTGTTTAATCATACTCGCATACGACCTATCTAGATCATGGCGGCGTACATTATGCCCAGTTTTCCTGTCCGCAGTCCGCGCAGTGACGGCTCGTTGCAAGCTCCCCTTGTGCTCTCCGCCCGGCCCTCCCGAGAGGTTATTGCGCACCAAGGAAATAGACAAATGGAAAAGACCGAAGGAAACCACCGCCCGTCCCCTACTCCTCCCCCGCCGATGCCATGAAGTGTGGGGCGGGTAGGAACAGCGGCTCCTCCCCAGCACCCGACGCCTCCGCCTCCACCCTACGCTCCTCTTCCCGCTCCCGGCGCTCCCGGAGCTCCCATTCCGACACCTCGCTCCCTGCGTCCGCTTCCTCTCCCGCAGGCGGCACTATTTTTCCCACGTCTGTTGC
>Ga0307508_10000665_pt1 | contig 41358 bp, 27 predicted proteins | sample 9_EM_MG_FD_203089 | JGI IMG/M metagenome (GOLD analysis project Ga0307508, IMG submission 203089) | Populus trichocarpa ectomycorrhiza microbial communities from riparian zone in the Pacific Northwest, United States - 9_EM | ecosystem: Host-associated > Plants > Roots > Unclassified | place... | reverse complement strand
GGCGAAGGCCGCTGGAAACGACTCCGCTTGAACCCGAACTCTTGGGCGCAGCGGCTGAACGGGTCCAACGCGATCGCGTCTTCACGTTGTTCAGACCTTCCCTAGTGGCCGAACTGGTGATATGGCAGACAAAGGCCATGGGCGACACCGTGCGGTCCCTTCTCGATAAGGAAGTCGGCCCGAAGCTGCGTGACATGGCAGCCAGGCTCGAGGAGCAGGCGGATCGCGCGAATGACCCTTGGAGAGATTGGCTGGCTCACGCCGGTACAGGCTTGCTGTCTGCCGTCTGCGTGGCAACGGTGTTCCTGCTTTCAGCTCACCTGCCCGTTCCGAGTGGCCGACCCGAGTCGCTCGACGCGGCCCCGCCAGCACTGCAAAGTCCCGCGCCCGAGGCCACGGCGAGTCCGATGCCGCCGTCCGCTGGCCGAAAGCAGAGAGACAAGCACCCAGGCGGCAGCGAGTCTCGTTGAACCAAAGCAGCACACGCAGCGCTCACATCCGATGCTGGATCGCTAACGTTGGATCTCGGATTTGCCTGGGCTCTTGACGATTTCGCGCGCGGCCTGTTGCGGGGCTCGAGGTTTTTCGTGCGGCATGTCGACCTGAGGCTCTGGGCGCAAGGCGGGCGCGCGGCTCGACGAGACGCCAAACGTCCTGGACAGGAACCCATCAACGTGCTCAGCCAATTGGCGATCCTCGGCACTGTCGGACCGGGAAAGCCCCTCCGCGATATGGGCCCAAGCCTCGGCGACATCGGCCCGCGCTTCGCTGCTTGCCACGCTTGACTTCTCCGGGCTCGTTGGATTCCGCAGCCGTCCTTCGAGCCCGGCCTTGATGCGCCAGATGGGCTCGTAGTTGCGGGACTCGCCGCGGGTGCGCTGACGCGTGGCTTCCGCATCGATACCCCAGCCGCGCAGCTTCTCGGCGAATGCCTCCCGCCAGCGCTGCAGGTCCGCTTTGCGCGGATTGAGACGCTTGCCCTCTCGTGACTCCGCGCGCACGCTGATGTGGACGTGCGGGTTCGCCTGGTGATCGTGCAAGACCATCACGTAGCGGTGGCCGGCAAGTTCGACCTGTGCGAACTCACGCGCAGCACGCTGAACGATCGATGGATCGATGCCGCTCTTCATCGACAGCATGATGTTGAACGCCTCGCGGCGATGGCTCGTCTCATCGATGAACGAACCCCCGTAGCGCCATTGCTCGGCCAGGCGTGCAGCGCCTCCCTGCCTTCGCGGACCACGCCCCGGTCATCCTCGAACTCGAGTTCGCCTCGTCGGCTGATGTATCGCAGGTGCGCGCCGATCGCCGCCATGCCCCTGCCACCTCCAGTGACCTTGACCATCACTTGCGCGGCCCGACGAACCACCGTCGCGTTGATGCGCTGTCGGATCTCGGCGGCCCGATGACGCTGCCCGCCCGACAGTCGAGGGCTCGATGTCGATCTGCCCCTGCGGTTGCCGGGATAGAAGAGTCGATTGCCCCACTGGACCAGGATCCCGTCGATCTCAGTCGCCATCGCGTTCCTTTGCCGTCGCGTCGACTCGAGGACTCAGAACGGCTCGCGCGGGCCGAAGCTCGGCGACGACGCGAGACGCCAAGCGAAGATGCTCGCGCACGTCATGTGTCAGCGGCTTGAGCAATTGCTCGACCCATGGACCGCTGGACGACGCGTCGCGCCTGAGGACACGGATCAATTCGTTGAGGTCCGCCGAAACTGTCGCGAGCCGATCCGCGGATGACCCAAACGTCACGACGACATCGAGCGACGGCGTCGGCGAGCCCGCGATCAAGCGCGCGAGATAGGCCGTTTGCGACAACCCGCATTCCCGAGCGCGTGTCGAGAGCAACTCAGCGAGATCCGCACTGATTCGAAAGCCGAGCTTGACGGGTCTCGTGCCGACCGCTGGTGAGTCGACGACAGGCTGGGTCGCATTGTCCAGGGTTGGCCTTTCAGGGGCGCAAGCCGGCCCCTTCGGCCAGAACACCATTTGAGGGTCCATAAGGGCATCCGCTCATCGCCAGGCCTGAGGACGGGCCTCGTTCCACTCGCGAACATCGTGCTGGCGCCAGCCCACTGAACGCTTGGCCAGTTTGACCGGCGTCGGAAATGCACGCTGCGCCATCAGCCGATAGAGCGTGGAGCGCGTGAGCCCGGTCGCCAACAGGACCGCGGGCAAACGCATGATCCGCTGAACGGGTTCCGGTGATGCCACCTGGGATTGCGACGAGGAATGAGAGAGGTTCATGTCGTGACTCCACCAATCTGGCCTATTGCCTAGATCACTCTAGATCGGGAATCAATGCATTCGCGCGATGAATTTCGGCTAATTTCTTGCATTGGGACGTTGTGGGACGACATTCGCTCGACCACACGCTCATGCCTCGGTGCGTCGGGTTCGGTCAAGGGCGGGCTTTGCCCGGCGCAGCGAACCCTTGACGGAACTCGAGGCGCCCTCACGCTCACGCGAGCGGGGCGGGCTTCTAGTGGCCGGCCCCCGAGCCCGTCCGGCGGAGAGGACCTCCTCGTCTTGGGGCGGGGCGAGGGGTGATGGGCAATGATTGGCTTTCGAACGCAGACATCGATCCCCTGCACGGCCCACAGCTCATAATCTGTGGATTGAATTTACAGCTGATAGCGCGTAAACTCTACATACATATTAACGACGGTACTTTCGATCCACAATACAGGATCTGTATGCCCAAGTTCACCGTTCGTGCCGCCGCGCAACTGCCCCCGCTGCTCCAGGCTTTCCGGAAAGAGGTCGGGCTCACGCAGACCGAAGTCGCCCTGCGCCTGGGAGTCTCCCAACAGACCTACTCGGCGATGGAACGCAACGCGGACAGGGTCGGCACTGCGAGCTTGCTGAAGCTGCTCAACATTCTGGGCGTGGAGCTGACGCTCGGAACGCCATCGACGGGGACATCGCCGACATCTGGCCCATCCGGCCGAGCCTCCACGGACAAGCCTGTCTGGTAAGCCATGGGCCGCCACTCTCACAAGCGCACGCTGGGCCTCTGGATGAACGGGGCCTTCGTCGGCACCTGGAGCCTGGCACCCAACGCCCCCGACACCCTGCAGTACGACCTGACCTGGACCCAATCGGAGCAAGGCCGGGCGCTGTCACTGTCCTTGCCCTTCACGCCGGGCAACGCGCCGCATCGCGGTGACAAAGTCCGAGCCTACTTCGAGAACCTGCTGCCCGACAGCAAGGACATTCGAGACCGGCTGGCGCGACGCTTCAACACTGGATCAACCAGTGCGTTCGAGTTGCTCGCCGAAGTCGGCCGGGACTGTGTCGGCGCCCTCGAGATCCTCCCGGACGGTGCAACCTCTGCCGGCACCTCACCCCTGCAATCCGAGCCCCTGAGCGACGCCCAGGTCGCCCAAGTCCTCCGTGGCACGACGACGTCGAATGCTATGGGTTGGGGCGTCGATGACGACGACTTCCGAATCTCGATTGCCGGCGCCCAGGAAAAGACGGCCCTGCTGCTGCGAGATGGCCAGTGGGCTCTCCCGCGCGGCAATACGCCCACGACGCACATTTTCAAGCTGCCGTTGGGCCTCATCGGTGGCATGAAACTCGACATGCGCGACTCGGTGGAGAACGAGTGGCTGTGCTCGCTGATCCTCAAGGAGTTCGGGATACCCGTTGCGGACTGCCGGCCGATGCAGTTCGAGGACGTCAAGGCGCTGGTGGTCAGGCGCTTCGACCGCACTTGGTGGACGCACCCGTCCGGCGACAGCCGGCTGATCCGGTTGCCGCAGGAGGACATGTGCCAGGCCACGGGCGTATCACCCGAAGCCAAGTACGAAGCCGACGGTGGACCGGGTATGGACCGGATCTTCGATGTGCTCGATGGTTCGATGACGCGCGAGCAGGACCGACGCGACTTCTTCAAGGCGCAGTTGCTCTTCTGGATGCTCTGCGCCACCGATGGTCATGCCAAGAACTTCAGCCTGTTCCTGCGCCCCAGCGGGCGCTACCAGCTCACGCCGCTCTACGACGTGCTGTCGGCCTACCCGGTTCTCGGAGAGGGGCAGGTGAAGCTGTCGCCCTTCAAGGCCAAGATGGCCATGGCCGTGCGGTCGAAGAATGCACACTGGAAGATGCGCGACATCCTGCGTCGACACTGGGTCGCTCTGGGCGCGCGCCATGGCGTCCTGGACGAAGGCGGCCGCGGGGTCGAGCACTTGATCAACGACATCGCGGGACGCACGCCCGAGATCATCGCTAAGGTCCGGTCGCAACTACCCAAAGGGTTCCCCGCCCCGCTGGCTGATGCGGTCTTTGATGGCATGCAGGCTGCCGCCAAGCGACTCGCCTGACGCTAACTGGAAGGGGTGGTTGCTACCGCTGCGATCGACGCGGAATCGTTGCATAGCCAAGATTCCCGTTGTCGCGTCGGTCGTCAGGTCCGAAGCGGTAGCCGATGTTTGCGAGCTAGTCGGCGGCACCTGACCGCTTCCCGGTTCCGGGCCAGTTGCGCGAGATCCCCGGCGTCGTCTTTCATGCGGCGGTCGTGAACACCCTCGTCAGCGAGCCCATCTAAGAGTTGAGCGACTGCGTGCGGATCGCGGTCGACATCCTGTTGTCGCTCACGCTGCTCGTCGCTGCACTTGTCCTGGGCCGGCGATCGCGCACGGAGGCGCATGCCGCCATCGAGGCGTCCGAGAAACGGGTACTTCGCTGGCTCGTGGCGCTGACTTCCGTCGGTGGCGTCGCTGCGGTGGTGCTGCTGCGCGTGCTGTGGCTGGACTTCTTCCTGGTCGCGCTGTCGCTTGTGCTTCGCCCGATGATCGGTCGTCGCTTGCAACACGTCGTTCGGAAGAGCGCTCTGGCGGCACAAGTCGTTGACGGCCACTTGACGCCTCGGCTCCTCCCGGCGCGGCCGGATTGTCGGACGACATCACGAGCACTTGTTCCACGTGCTCCGACATACTGCCGCGCCAAGCCAACGACTCGAATCGTCGATGGCGCGTTTGATCGAGCCCGCCAAGGCAAAAGCCGCGATCGATTTGAGCCGAGCGCGCTCGCCGAGCTTCGCCGCGCGGCAGATCAAGGCGCCACCCGTCCGGTCAGGCAACCGGGCAAGTCGGCTGACTGCGTCAGCGCTCCGTGCCGATTGCCGATTGCTCCGATCAGTTCACTGGGTTGACGTCGTTGACGAACCGGACGAGGTCCGCCATAGTGAAAGTGCCCGGCACCTGTGCGGGAAGTTCTGGCTGCCAGTTACCGCGCTTCCACATGAACGACTCGTGGTCGCCGTGCACCATCCCGAGGAAGGTCTCCGCGATGATGGTGGACCCGACAGGCCCGAGCCGCAGTCCTTGATGGAACTGCTCCGCCTCCTTCAGGATGTAGTACCAGAGGGGTGTCGCGGCAACGAGCGCTTGCTGCTGCGCGACCGCGCCATCCGCTCCCGACGAGAGTTGCGCAGCCGTCAGCACCTGAACGCCTATCGCGTTGGCGACATCCTGGCCCGACGGGAGACCGAGCAGCACGCCTCGCTTGAGGTTGCGGAACGGCAGACTTCCCTGGCCGCCAGGCAGGTTGTGGAGCTCCGGAATGACGAACGGGTCCACGCGCCGCGCGCGGTTGAACAGGAAGTTTGGCGTCGAGGTGGGTGTGCCGAGATCGTAGAACCTTCGCCAGTCAATCACCCAGTTCGATGGCAATCCCGCTTGGGGCGGGACGCCCGGGGACGGCTGCGCACCGTTCGCCAGGCTGCCCACGATCATCCCGGACTTGCCGGTGAAGGCGAACAGCAGGTTGAGGGTCGCTGGCACGATCACGCCAGGCGCCCCGCCTGCCGTGAAAACACGGTTGTGGCTGTAGGCCTCCCGGACCATCGAATGGCCCAGCCGGTATGCCGCCGCCGCGAATTCCACGGGCATGTACGGCGTTTCCTTGAAGCGGTAGAAGCGTCGACCCTGTTGGCGAATCTTGTTGACGATACCGGGCTCGGTCAGCCGCTCCACGAAGTCGAACAGCACGATCCATTGGTAGTGCCACGTGACGATGCGTCGGGCCTCGTCGAACAAGGCCGAGTTCGACGCCGCGAGATCGGGCCGCTTGACCCGCAAGTCGGCGACGACCGCGTTGTGGAACTTGAGGAACAGCAAATGGGTCTGCGCGACGAGCAGGTTTTCATCGTTGCGTTCGTCCTCGATGAGCGCCCTGCCGACAGCATTGCGCGGCAGGTCGTTGGGCAACGCTCCAATCGGGGTGCCCTGACCATCTGGCGAGGCGAGAGCAGTGCCAACCAGCATCTCCGGCAGCATGCCGAAGCCGGGACTCCCACTGCGCGCAAATCGCTCGGGACTGACGCTCGGGCCGTCGCCATAGAGGCTGTCCAGATCGACCGCCGGCGACCGAAAATTCTTGATCGCGAGCGGGTCCGCCTTCTGAACATCCAGAGGCGTCACGTCCAGCGTGATGTCGTGGTCAATGAACTGACCCAGATAGGTATAGCCCGACGGCACGTTCGGGTTGTCTCCCGCAACGTCGCCTGGATCCGCATCCTGCATCGCCGCTGCCAGAGCGCTCAGCTGCGAGTCCGCCGCGACCAGCGGCGGCAGTCCGGGGAACATGCGCCCGAACTTGCCGGGGTCACCGTTGATGCTCGGTGCGTTGATCGACTCCGGTGACATCGACCGAAGTGAATCGCCGTGCTTCAGCTCTTTCGCCATTTGTGCGCTCCCGATTTGGTAGGGACGCGATGGTCTTCGTTGTGCCAGGGGCCGGCATCATGCGCATTGCTGACGACCACATGGTGCGGCGAGATTGCAGATCAAGAGACACCAGGCCAACCGCTCAGGAACACAGGCCACGCCGGCAGCGCCTCGCCATCATCCGGCTCTAAGCTCATGCGAGCCCTCAGCGAGTGGCGCTGATGGGCGGTCCGCGCCGGGTGAGGGTTCCACCTCCATCACCAATCACTCGGTGGAGCATATGCCCAGGTACACCCGGGCCAAGCGGCCCCGCGGGTCGACAGCAGCTCCAAAACGCCTGCGCTCTAGGGGGGCGCACGACCGTATGTAACGGTAACATCTGCCGGCGTAGCGGAGCTTCATGGGGGTGCGATGAGTAGCTTTCCAGAATGGGCTCGCCCCTGGCTTGCCAGCCAGACCAGGCAAGTCAGCCATGGCCTCAACCTGGTATTGGAGCTCGATCCATCGCCAAACCGGCTGCCCTTGCTGCTGTGGGACATCGTGGTCGCCCAGGACAAGATCAAGAGCGCGCTGGAGAGTCTGTCATTCGTCCACTTCGCGCGCTTCATTCCGTCGTGGGACGGCCGTGCGTTGATGGTCACGACCGAGTTCGACGGCGAACTCGACCCCTACGTGCTGGACTTCGTGATCGCGTTGGGCGATGTCTTCGACACCTTAATGGGCTACGTGACCGACCCGCCAACGCTGCCGGTACGCGAGCATCCGGACGAGTTCCTCGCCTGGGTTCGAAAATGGAACCGCGTTCCCTTCTACTTGCGCAGCGAAGCCACGCTGTTCCCCGAGGACTTCGACTACCCGGTCTACAGCGCCTACGCGGACAAGACCGTCACCGACATCCTCGGCGCGCGCACCGAGCTGCCACTGCCTGCCATCGACCACCCGGCCGCCAACGTCGACCCGCTGGACGTGCAGGGCAATATCCTGACCGGCTACAACGCCCGGCACGCCAGCTATCTTTTCTTCAGCATCGTCAACCCGGCTGCGGCGCGGCGCTGGCTGGCCCAGGAGTTACCGGACCCCGCCGCGTCCTGGCTCGGGGTGGCCAGCGCAGCGCGCTGGACCGCGGTGCCCCCCGTCCTCACGCAGGTGGCACTGAGCCATGAAGGGCTGAGCAAGCTCCTGCCGCCTGCTCGCCAAGCCGACCTCGAAGCCTTCCCGAAGGCGTTCAAGGAAGGGGCGGCGGCTCGCGCCGATGCAAACTTCGACAGGGGTGAAAGTGGGCCCGACCATTGGATGTTTGGCGGCAGCACCACCGAACCGGTGCATGTGGTGCTCTTCCTCTACACGAAAGAGGATCCAGCATCGGCACACTACGTGACGGCGGTCCGCGCACTGGAAGCCGGTGCGGCCAAGGGCCTCAAGTACCTTGGCACGCAGACCGCGAAGTCACTGGGCGTGCCAGAAGCGGGCTACGAGCACTTCGGCTTCCGGGATGGCCTTTCCGAACCGCGCATCAGCGGCCAGTGTCCGGTGAGCGCGCCGGCCTTCCAACCTTCCGCCAGCCCCGGCGAGTTCCTGCTCCACAAGGACTACAAGAGCATCTACGGCGGCAGTTCGCTGGGCGGGATGCCTGAGGGCTTGGCCACAAATGGCAGCTTCGGCGTACTGCGCCTGCTCGAGCAGGACACAGCGGAGTTCCGCGCCGCCACCGACAGGGAAGCAGCGCGATTGAAAATGGCCGACGCGGATCGCCTGCGCGCCAAGCTGATGGGGCGTTGGACGGAGGGCGAGCCGCTGGCGCTGGTGCACAACAAGCCGCCTGCTCCGCCGCCCGGCACTCTGCCCACACCAGCCAGCGCCCTCAATTCGTTCGACTACGCGCCAAGTTGGGAGTTCCCGGGCGTCACGAAAGATCACGAGGGCCTGCACTGCCCGGTCGGCGCGCATATCCGTCGCGCCAATCCGCGCACGGCCCGCGTGGCCGGACAGCGACATGGGCGTCGGCTGCTGCGACGGGGCATGCCCACCAGCTGGCACGAGGAGGGTGTCGACAAGGTCGGGCTGATGGGCCTGTTCCTGGGCGCCAACATCGAGCAGCAGTTCGAATTCATCCAGCGGCAATGGCTGCAAGGCGACCTCGCTGCCAGCGGCATCCGCGGCACTACGGATCCGATCGCCGCGATCCGCAGCGAAGACACCGACTTTCACTTCCTCGAACCGGATCCCGCCGGCGCACACTTGCCGCCGTTGCGCCTGACGGCCCGGATTCCGCCATTGGTCAAAACGCGCGGTTGCGTGTATCTGTTCTTTCCCGGACTCAAGGCGCTGAGGGCATTGGATGCGGCCATCTCGCCGGTGTCCGTCGCGGCGCAAGTCGCGGGAATTGCCGATCTCGGCGTCATCGGCATCACGAAAGCGGTGAGTAAAGGTGCAGGCGCCGCGGGGATCGTCGTCCAGGGAGTTTTCGGCGCAGCCGCGAAGGCCGTGAGCAAGGTGTCCGACCTGCTCGACATGCCCGACCTGCCCGATGTGGATCTTGACCAACTCGCGTCCGACCTGCCCGCGCTGAAGGCATGGCTCATGCAGCCCGTGCTGCATCAACTGGCAAACGGCCAATGGAAGGAGATCGTCGACGCGCTGATCCATCGCAAGCTCGATTCGCCCTGGGTCAAAGAACTTATCGATTCATTCTCGCCGGCGCCCGTCAAGGTCGATCCATCCCGGCAGGTCGATCAAGGCGACATCAATCTGGCCAAGCGGAGCTTTCTCGCCGACCCCTACCCGGCGCTGATGCAGCTGCGGGAAGTGAAGAAGACGCCCATTGTCTGGGTGAAAGAGCAGCAGGCCTACTGGGTGCTCGACTACGCGGGCTGCAAGGACTTGCTCGCGCGCAACGCCGACTTCGGGCAGACGCAGTCCGACACGCCGTTCGCCGGCGTGATCACGCTCGACGATCCTCGACATCAGGTCGTCCGCAGCGCGCTCGACGATGCCTTCTCGATCGCGCTGGCCGCCATCAACGGGAAGATCGACGTGACCGTGGCGCAGGCCGTCGAGCGTCTGACAGATCAGACTCACATGCTGCAGTTCGACTTCATGGACGAGTTCGCGCGTCCAGTGTCGCGGTCCGTGATCTGGCAGTTGCTTGGTATTCAGACAGCCGCACAGCGCGCGGCTTGCGACGCGCTGGCCCACACCATGGTGCTCAACTTCGGCAGGGACAAGGGACCCGGTACGGTCGAGAGCATCGTGTTCGCCGATGCGGCACTGCGACTGGCCGCGCGAGTCGCCCTTCCGCTCAGCGATGCCTGGATCCGCAGTTTCCTTCCCCACTCTCCCTACGAAGGCACGTTGATCGGCGAGCTCGCCGCTCGCGTCGGCCCGGGCCTCCCGCTGGCACCCCCTCGCCCCTTGCGCTTCATCGAAACGCTGATGACGCTGGTGCAAACGGTGCTGGCCAGCCAGTCCCCGCACTTCCTGCTCGGTAGCGCTGCACTTCATTTGCTGCGGCCGGACCCGCGCAGGCCCGCATCCGACCCCTTGCCCTGGAAGAAGCTGGCCACCTTGTCGAGCAAACTTGATTTCGAGCGCGCGCTGAACGAAGCCCGCCGCTGCGAGCCGCCGCTGACCCTGATCGAACGGTACGCCCAGGGGCCTCAACAAATTTGTGGCCTGACGGTTCCGGACAACTGCCCCGTGTTCGCTATGGTCGCGTCGGGAAACAGGGATAGCGTCGCGTTCGGTGCGGACGCCGAGGAGTTTCATTGGGATCGCGTCGCTGCAACCGACCACCTGTCTTTGGGTCACGGCATCCACGAGTGCGCCGGCAAGTTCGTGCAGGACAGGTTGGTGACCGCGGCATTGGGGCAGTTGATCAAGGCCATGCCCGATCTGCGGCTGAGCAATCCGGACGCCGTACCAGCCTGGTATGCCACGATCTACTTTCGCGAGCTGCAGGCCCTGTCCGTCGCTCGCTGCCCGCCCTGAGCGGGAGGCCGGGCCTCTACTTCACGAATGGACATTCTGACCTTCCAGGGCTTCGAGATCCACACGGCGCGTCGCCAAGTTCGTGTCCACGGCGAACCCATGCCGCTCGGAGCCCGCGCCTTCGACCTGCTGATGCTGCTGGTCGAGAAGCGCGAGCGGGTCGTGACCAAGGCGGAGATCTTCGCGTCGGTCTGGCCTGGACAGGTCGTCGAGGACAACAACCTGACGGTACAGGTCTCGGCGCTGCGAAGATCGCTGGGGCCAGAGGCAATCGTCACTGTGTCGGGGCGCGGCTACCGTTTCGTGGCCGAGCCTGTCCAGGAGAGCGCGGCGGCCGCCAAGCCAGCCGCCGGCAACCTCCCGCAGCGCTCGCTCCCTGTCCATGGACGCGAGCGCGAACTGGCCGAACTGCTGCAGGCGCACGAGACGCGAGCCTGCGTGACGCTGTGCGGCCTGGCCGGCGTGGGCAAGACCACCTTGGCCATCTTCGCGGCGCGCCAGATGGCCGTGGTGCGACCTTATGCCCACGGCGTCTGGCAAGTCGAGCTCGCCAACGTCCTGGACCCGGATCGGCTCGTGCAGGCAATTTGCGAAGCGATCGGCCTCGAGGTCAACCCGCGCGACGCGCCGTTGACGCAGTGCCTGGCGCAGCTCAAGCACCGCGAACTTCTGCTGCTGCTGGACAACTGCGAACACCTGGCCGACGCAGTCGCAACCTTCGTCGATGCGCTGATCAAGGCAGCAGGACACGTCCATGTGCTGGCCACGAGCCAGGAGCCGCTGCGCTTGGTAGGCGAGCGCATCATTCGTCTGAACCCGCTCGAGGTGCCGCCGACGCCCGACGCGCATGACGCGACAGACTATGGCGCCGTGCGGATGTTGCTGGAGCGGGTGCGCGCGGCGATGGGGGGCAGCTTCGAACCCGGCGCCCAGGACCTCGTCGACATGGTCGAGATCTGCCGCCAGCTGGACGGGGTGCCACTGGCGCTGGAGTTCGCCGCGGCGCGCGTGCCCGTGCTGGGACTCGGAGGCGTGCGCAGTCGCCTGTACGACCGGCTGCGACTGTTCTCGCGCGGCCCGCGCACCGCGCCAAGCCGCCACAGCAGCCTGCAGGCCGCCCTCGAATGGAGCCATCAGTTGCTGCCGCCGGCCGCGCAGTCGTTGCTGCACCAGCTCGCCGTGTTCCCCGGCGGCTTCAGCCTCCAGGGAGCCGAGCTGCTGGCCGGGCCCGATGGGGCCGATCAACTCATCGAGCATCTGGACATCCTGGTCGAGCGTTCGCTTATCAGCCGACAGCCCGGCGCACGTTCGCGCTATCGGATGCTGGAAACCACCCGCGCCTTCGCGCTTGAAGCCTTGCAATCGGCGGCCGACGGGGTCGATTGGGCTTCGCGCCTGGCGCACGCCATGGCACAGCTGTGCATGAACGCGGCGCGCGACCGCGACAGTGCGTTGATGTGGCAGGAAGTTCCCAATTGCCGTGCGGCGCTGACTTGGGCCCTGGCCGCCCCGGGCCACGAGCAGGTGGCAATCACGATCGCCACCTTCATCTCGGTCGGAATGGGCGCGGCGGGCGCGACCGGAGAAGCCCTGGAACTCCTGAAGCGCGTGCGCCCTCTGGTCGATGCCCGCTGTCCGACAATGCTGGCCGCCCGCTTCTGGCACTGGTACGGACGCGTGGGCAGCGAGGGACGGATGCCCGTGTCGCTGTCCGTGGAGGCGATGCTGACCGCGGATGCGATGTTCGAGTCGCTGGGCGAGCGTCGTCACCGGCACTCGTGCCAGCGGCACCTGGCCGAAGTCGAGCTCGAGGCGGGGCACGCCGAGCGGGCCGAGGCCCACCTTCGCATCGCCCGTGAGCTGGAGCAGGACGGTGCGTCGGAGGCAGACCGGATGCGACGTTTGCGGGTCGAGAGCCGGCTGGCCGACGCACGCGGACAGCACGATCTGGCGCTGCGACACGCCCAGGCTGCGCTGGAGTTGGCCGGTGCGCTGGGCGTGAAGCGCTACCTCTTGTTGCTGAGGGCCGACATGGCATGGACGCAGTTGCAGATGGGTCGGGCCGCAGCTGCCGTCGATGGATGCCTCGAGTTGCTGCAGTACCTGGACGACAGCATTCGACAGGGCCAGGCCCGCGGGCGCGTGTTGTCGGGGTTGACGGCAGCGTTGGTCGCAGCCGGACAGGTCGAGCGCGCGGTCCGCAGTGCCGATGATTCGCTGGTGGCGCTGCGACAGGCCAATCTCTTGCGAGCGCGTTGTGAAGTCTTTGCCTGGGTCGCTGCGGCCGCAGGCAGTGTTCACGCGGCGGCGCAACTGATCGGCGCCGGCGAGGCCTTCGCGGACCACAGTGAGAACGAGCGCGATCCTGTCTCGAAGATGGCTCGGCACCGAGCACTGGAGTTGATCCAGCCGACGCTGGGCGAAACCGAACTGCCGTATTGGCTTGCACAGGGCCGCAGCCTTGGCGACGCCGGGCTCGACCATTTGCTCAAGGAAACCTTCGGCGCGCATCAATCGACGCGTCACGGCTAGCAGGGCTTGGAGCCGCGCGTCGGCGAGAGCGCCTTTTTTTTTCGGGCGTCCCAGAATAACGGGATGCCCCGTCAAGCCGCAGTGTGAGCGGGCAAGCGCGACTAAGACGGTTTTCATGGTGGCTCGGCAGGGCCGCGTGGCAGCCGCGGGCTGCAGACTACCTTTCGGCTGAGTCGGGCGTGGCGCTCGCTCACATCGGCGTGCTTCCAAATTTGGCTACTGTGTCACGGCGAGTCAGGCCGCCGCCAGGAGCGGCGCCGTGCAAGTGGAAGCGCATGACGCTCCCGCAAGGCGCAGCGCCGTTGCCATCGGCGGCATCTGTGCGATGCGCAACAGCAAGCCGTCGATGCTTCGGGCACCGAACTTGGCACGGATCGAAGTAATCTGCGTACGAACCGTGCTCACCTTGACCGCATGCGCCGAGGCGATCTCACTCGGCGTGGCTAGGCGCACCAGTGCGCCGAGCACGCGGCGTTCCGCCAGCGTCAGGCCGTATATGCTCGCTAGGAGCTCAATTGCGAGGTCGGAGAAGGGCTGGCGCCGGCCCAGCATCACCAGCACCTGGCGCGTATCGACGCCCTGCGTCTGCAAAGGCATGAACGAGACCATCAGCTGGTCGCCGGCTCGCGTCAGGCGCAAAAGGCTGCGTCGACCACGCTGACCGGCCTGGCGCAGCGCGGCACCGATATCGCCGGAGGTGCCCTGCGCGCCGCGCAGCGTGTTGTCGCTGCGCAGCAGAAGCCGCTGCGAGGCCATCTCCTGTTGCGCAGCCCGATTGGCGAGATGAATAGTGCCCCACTCATCGCAGGCGATCAGCCCAAACTCTAACTCGTCGAACAGCGCCAGCGCCATCTCCGCCATCGAAGCGACCGTCGGTCGCTCCTGGCTCAGACGCGGCACGGAAACTTGGACGATGGAACTCATGGACTTCTCCTGTAGAGGTTGACCTCCGCCGCCTTAGCGGGCTTGCGGAAAAGCAGTGTTGACGTCAACCCGCCTGAAGTCTCTGCCTTGGCCTAAAGCGTCGCTAAGGATTGCTAAAACTCCAGTGTCGAGATGGTTGCGCGATCGCGATGCGCAACTGTCCGAGCAGGGATCGATCCGGTAAAACCACTGGGGACGTCTGCTGCACTTCACTGGAGATTCGTCGTACCATTCGTGTGGTGACGGCTTCAGAAGGGTCGTAGGTTCCGTGCGCGAGTCGCTGGCCGTCCAATGGTTGGCCAGACAACAGCGCCACGGCAACCTGGGGGTGGAAGTGCCGATACGGCGCCAAGAGCAAGACGGCGACTGCTATTGGCCATGAGTCACCCGCCGCGCCCCGACAGGGGTAGTCCGGGCCGCCGATCGGGTTGAAGACCCCGCCCGAATGTGTTGCCAGCTCTGCTTTCCAGCAGCATGCACCTCGGGCCCACGCATTCAACTGCTCATTTCCTTCGGGCCACGAGACCATCGTCGGAGAGCACGGCGTCAAACTCTCCGGCGGCGAACGCCAGCGCGTTGCGATCGCGCTCGACATCCTCATGGTGCCGAAGATCTCGTCTTCGACGAAGCGACATTCATGCTCGACACCATGACGCAGACGAGCATCCTGCAAAACCCGAGGGACGTTTCCAATAAGGTCGACCGTCACTCTCGCGCACCGTGCTCTCCAACCTCCAGATTTCGACGAGATCGCGGCCCTCCGCGACGGCAAAGTTGTCGAGCGTGGTGGCCCGGCCACCCTTCTCGCCATGGGCGCAGACTACCCAAGAATGCGGCGAGCACATCGGGGACACCTTGGATGGATAGCTTGAAGCCGAACACGCTCGCCCGACTCAAGCATGGCGACGTTCAAGCGCGCGTCGCATCAACGAACTACACCGCGGCACCGGCCAGCGACGAAATGCTCTTGCCTGCAGCAGCATCCGACGAGGCCCAGATATCCGAACTCCTTCGGTCATGCGAAGGCCGCGACAGCCAGCCATCAGTCTCAGCCCACGGCATCTAGCGGCCGACAGGGCTGAGACCCGTGTGTCTTTTGAGCGCGGCGAATCCCCAATTCTCGGGATGCCTCATGGAATCCGCTTGGCCGAAACTGTGTTAGTTCGAAACTTGCAGGGGTCATCGTGGAGTTCGAATCGACTGCGCGCAACGCTCAAGTCCTGTCCGCCGACCCGCTTTCGGTCTTCTTGGCGCGCCAGCACGCGAACATCGGTGACTCGTCCGCCCAAAAGCGATACAACGCAGGCGAGCACGCTTGGCTCGGCGACGAAGGCGCGCGGGTGGCCTGCGAACGGCTACGCAAGCGCGGCGTGATCGTGGATTCAGCAATCTTCGATTCAATTGCCCGCCGGGACGACCGGGAGTTGCTTCGATACGGCGAACTGGTAGCCCTCTCGGGCGACTTCTACGAATCGCCCGAAGCGCTGTTCGACGAAAGACCTTCGCCGCTCCCATGGCTGTGGGAGGCAAACGACCTGTCGGACCTGCGGAGCATCTTTCAGCACGAGCTGGACTGGATCGAACAGCGCCTCGATGGACACGATGACGCTCGCCCCTACCCAGACGAGAACATCCGGCTGGCCTGGAACGCGAAGTCGTATGTCGAACTCGCGCTGCGCAACGTCGACCATTTCGGCTGGCACAACCAGCTCGCGTATGCGCGCCATCACCGCGCGGCGCTGGCACTTGCAGCGCAAAGCCAGGGGCCCGACGACGAACGGCTCCGCCAAGCGCTGTACACCAACGCCTTCGCGGATCACTTTCTGACCGACGGGTTCGCTGCGGGGCACATACGCGTTCCACGTGCGGAGATCTGCGACTGGGTTGCGGCGCAGGGCTGGGGGGACCGGGTCGCAGGTGCGTTGTCCAAACTGCTTCACGATCAGGACGGTCACGTCGACCTGCAATCGCTCCACGCAGGCCCAGCCGAAGTGCATGCCCACGCGCACGATGGGATCGGCTTGCCAGTCGTCAATGCGCTCGGCGAGCGTTGGGAGACTTTCTGCGATGGGCAGCTGTTTCTGAACAGGTCGAAGACCGACCCCGCGGTGTGCCAGGCCGTCGAGGCCGTCGCCGATTCGGTGGTCGAATTGCTCCTGGCCTGGAAGCAGCGCGTGCAACCGACTGGCGCCTATTCAGCGACGCGTCGCGTGCCCTTCCCCGACCCGCTCGCGCCGACATTGATAGATAAATTCCCAGCCGATATGCCCGCCGGCGACCTGCAGAGACTGTGGCAAAGCATCGCTTGGTTCGCCAAGGTACCGTGGCTGGCTGGCTTGCGCCAAGACCACCTCGTTGCCTTGTTCCGCGAACTACCGGCGCTGATGGCCGAGTTCCGGGGGCACATCACTGCCAGCCGCGTCGAAGCCGAGGCGGCCGGCCTGGACTTGAGCTATGTCGACGCCTTCTGCCGAGTGGCTTAGCCTGCCGGACGCGCCGCGCCACCTGCCGCCGCTGGCGTTGGAGCGGCGGTTCGTGGTGTTGGAAGCGGACTGCGAAGCCACGCCCGATCTGAAAGTCACCAATGCGCGCGCGTTGGAGCTTCTCGAGGGTCGCCAACCTGCATGGGTGGTCATCATGCATCGCGAAGAGTCCGGCGCACGCTACTACGCGGTCGAATGCGGAAAGCTGCGGGACACCTTGCGCCTGAGAAAGCCGGGGGGATCGCTGAGCGACACCCTCTCGCAGAAGTTCAACGTTGCGATCACGCTGACGCTTGCCCAATATCAAAGATCCGCTGCATCCGCCGCCATCGTTCTCAAGGACGACGTCCCGGTCGGTGTCACCGTGCCGAGGGCCGACGCCGGCCGAGGTGAATCGGTAGGCACTCGTGGCGGCGATGAGGCCGCGCGTGGCTTCCGCACCGTCTCGGACTGCGCGGATCACGTTGCGGATCACCACCGCCTGGACGCCCTCATGCCGCCCGAGGCACGCTTGGGCGAAACGGTCATGTTGGTCGTGACGTTGGACCGCGTGCGAGTCGGGTTTGAGGCCGCTGACGATCTGCTGCTGGAAAACGGCGACACGCTGGACATCTCAGTACAGCCGGGTCCGGGGCTGCACCCGCTCGGCACCAACACACTGCCATTGTCGGCATCGAAAGGTTCGACATCGTCCGCCGTGGCATTCAAGTTCAGCGCCTCCTCAGTAGGCAGCACCACGGTCAAGGTCTATGCCTTCAACGCTGGTCATTCCGTCGCGATGATGATGCTCTACCTCACCGTCCTCGCGAAAGACGCGCCGACGGCGCGGTCGCAGCCGGAGGTGGGGGCGACCATGCCGTTACCGGAGGCGCCGTCGCGACATTGCCCAGACATCAGCTTGCTCGTGATCGAAGGCAACGGCGAACTCCGCTTCCGCCTGCAGTCGAAGCTCGACGGCGGGCGTGACTTTCCCGCGCGCGCAGCCGTGGACTCGCGCGAACACTTTCGGAGGTTCGCGGGACTGATCGAAGGCTTGCCGATGCGCAGCCCGGACAACCGCGCTGATGCGCATCGGAAGATTGCCGCCTGGGGCGCGGGGTTGTTCGACCAGCTGATTCCGCCCGAGCTTCAGGCCATCCTGTGGCAGCGCCAGGGCGACATCACGGTTCAGATCTGCTCGGACGACGCCTGGATACCGTGGGAGGCGTGCCAGCTGATGCGCCGCACTGACGATGGCGCGGTCGAGGGCGGTCCGTTCTTTGCGGAGGCGTATTCGATGACGCGCTGGCTGCATGGCCGGGCCGCACCGGAGCGCTTTCGACTGGCGCGCTGCGCGCTGATCGTGCCGACCTCCAGCGGGCTTGCGACGGCACCTCAGGAGCGCGCCTTCTACCTCGGGCTGGGCGGCGCCGAGCGCATCGTCACGGAAGTGGCACCGCGCTACCGCAGCCTGACCCAGGCATTCGAGACCGGGAAGTACGACGCCTGGCACTTTTGCGGCCACGGTAGCGCCGGCGGGGCTGCCGAAGGCGATCGCGCCACGCTGAGGCTGGACGGCAATGAATCGATGAGTGCCGACCTGTTCGCAGGCACCCCGGAGAACGCGCTCTTGACGAGTCCGTTCGTGTTTCTGAACGCGTGCCAGAGCGCGGTGGGTGACCAGACCTTGACCGGAGTAGGAGGCTGGGCTCACCGATTCATCCGCGCCAACCCTGAACACCGCACCGCAGCGGTTTTCATCGGCACCTACTGGTCGGTCTACGACGCCGCGGCGCACCAGTTCGCGGTGGAACTCTACAACCGCGTGTGGGCCGGCCAGCCTATCGGCACTGCAGCCCGTGAGGCGCGACGCGCGGCGCAACTCCGCGACGCGGCTGGCAACCCAACCGATCCGCTGAGCTGGCTCGCATTCACCGTCTATGCCGATCCCCTTGCCGTGCTGGAGAAGCCATGAACACCATCCTGATCGACCCCGCGCAGAATGTTCCAAGCGACTCAAGGTTGCGCATGGATCTCCCGTGCTCGGCAATGGAACAGATGCCGCTCGGCATCGCTCGGGTCGATCGCGACGGTCACCTGACCTACGGCAACCGCCGCCTGCTCGACATGGCCCGCCACGCGACTTGGCAGGGCCTGAGCGTGCGCGATTTGTTCCGTGGGGAGGCACTGCAGGCGGTGCTCGAAGGACTGGACCGCCGCGGGAATAGCGAAGGCGAGGTGTACGAGGTCGAAATGACCCGAGGGGACGGCAGCTGCGTCCCAATTTCGATCACGGCGTTCCCCGAAACCGATGCAGACGCCAAGGTGATTGGAACGCTCGCGCTCGTGCACGACCTGACACTCGAGCGCGCGACCGAGGCGATGGTCAAGCACCTGCAGAACATCGCGGGCACCAGCGCACTTCTGGATGCCATCGGCCAGGTACTCCGACCGCTCGTTCCTTTCGATTTGATGCAGGTGCTGCGGCTGAACAAGGCGGGCACGCATCTGCGCGCGATCTATCCGGAATCGGACGCCGGCAAGCGCTCCTACCGCTGGTGGCATATCCCCGACGGGATGCGACACCTGCTGGACAACCGTGAGCCGCTCGTGTTGAACGATCTTCCGAGCTGGTACGTCGAGCAGAGGCGACAGGGGCTGCCGGCGGACCCCGCGATCGAGCAGTTCCTCGACGAGAAATACACTGCAACCTTGAGCTTGCCGGTGTTCCATGACGGCAAGCAGGTTGCAAGCGTGGTACTTTGCCGCAAGGGAGGGGCTCAGTTCACCACAGGGGAGGCCGAACTCGCCGAGCGCTTGCCGCTGAGCGAGGCGGTAAGCGTCGCGCAACGCAACGACACGCAAAACAACCTCCAATTCCTGCTGGACCTCATTCGCGACATCGCCGGTGCCTACGACTCGGTGCAGAACGTGGCGCAGAAGGTCGTTGAGCGGATCGACGAACACTATGGTTGGGACTACGTCTCCATCCACCAAGTGGACCAGGCACGCCACTCCATCCGCCTGATCGCGCAGTGCTCCAAGCGCCCGGAATTGCGGTCGGAACGCACCATCCTCAAGATCGGTGAAGGCATCGTCGGCTTCGTCCACCGCGAGCGCACGGCCGTGATGGTGAGTGACATCGAGTCGGACGAGCGCTTCAAGGGCGTCTACGTTCGCCACCGCAAGGCGGTAACCCGCTCCGAGCTCTGCGTGCCGATCGGCAGCGGCGCGACCTGGCTGCTGAACGTGGAGGACGAAAAGACAGGCGCGTTCTGCCCGGAGGATCAGACGAGTCTGGCGACAGTCGCGACCTCGCTCGATGCGCTGCTGCGCCGCACGCTCGAATACAACTACCGCTCGGCCGTCGTCAACAGTGCCAGCGACGCGATACTGCTGGTGGACGATCGCAACGAGGTCTTCGAATCCAATGACGCCGCCAGCGCCCTGCTGCAGCGCCCGAAGGATCAGATCGTGGGACATTCCGTGGCCGAGTTCCTCGCCGACAAGGAGCACGCCGCCGTCGTGTTGGATGGCGATTCTTTCGCGAATCACGGTACCTTCATGGATCGGCGGGTCGCCGACGGCAGCACGCGCGTGCAAGTCCTTCTTTCTGTGGCCCGTCTGCCACCGGAGACACCCGGACGTGTGTTCATCGCCAGCGACCTGTCGCAGTTCGTCCGTGTCGATGAGTTGGCGCTGGCCCGGGAACTCTTTCGCGAGATCGCAGGGCAAGTGAAGACACCGATGTCGCTGGCGATCGCCTGGCTGCGCCGCTACTCGGCACAAGAACTCCCAACGGCGGGCGACGTCCCGCAGAAAGTGCTTCAGCAATTGCAGAAGGCCGATCTCACGTTGGATCGAATGCTCTTGATAGAACGTGGCACGCGGGACGCTCCTCACTTTCCGACGCTCCTGCCGGTGGGAGAGTTCGTCATCCGCTCGTTGGACGAGCTGCCCGCGCGAGAACGCGAGGCCGTCTCGCTCCACAGCGATGCACCGATGGCTTGGGTCCGCGCAGACGCTTTCGAGTTGCGGTATTGCTTGCAGACCGTGTTGACCTATCTGCTGCGACTGGCCGCCACCGCGAGCCGCATTGAGGTTCGAACTTGGGAATCCGACGGCCGGGTCATGCTGGAGATCGGTGGGCGCACCGATGCGGTTGCGGCACCACAGATCGACGTGCAGTGTCGAGGAAGCCAAGCTGTCGCGGAACTGGAGCTCGGCCGGAAGACGCTCGCGGAACTGGCCGCGCGCAACGGTGGCCGGTACGGGGAGCGCGTTGATGGCGATCAAACCATGTTCAGCTTCTCTTTCCCCAAGGCGCGATCAGGAGAAGAGTCAGGAGAAGTGATATGAGTGTTGTTATCGTTCACCGGAGCATCGACCTGGCCGAAGAGTTCCGAGACTGGACCTTGATGCTGAACGCCACGCTGCCGGGCCCGATCAAGGTTGCCGCCAGTCTGGCCGAGGCCCGTTCGCACCTGGCCGGCGAGGCAGCCCCCCTTGTGTTGGTCGTCGAAGCGCAGTTGCCGGGCAAGGAGCACTACAGTGGCGTAGCGCTGGCGCGTGAGATGCGAGCACGCTGGCACGACCTTCCCGTCTGCCTGATCGTTCCCACTGATGACGACCCTGCCTTGACCAACGCGATGACCGGTCTTCAAGCGATCGCGGTCATCTGCGAGGGTCGCGACCTGGAGCGCGACTACCGGCATGCGCTGCGTAGGATGATGGCCGCGCAGCTGCAGGCTGTGGACGCGCTGGACGTGCCACGCCCGGGGCGCTACGACGTCAACATCCGGCTGCCCGCGGATGGCAACTGCAGCTACGAAGTGCACGCTTCCAACGGCGCGATCCCGCACGCGCCATTCATTCCTTTCGGCGTCGATCCGCAGCGGCTCAACGCCCTCCTCGAAGACAGCGAGCATCTGCACGACGGCACCGACTGGCAGGGCAGTTTCGAGCGAATCGGCGCCGAGTTGACGAAGACCCTGCTGAACGAGCAGGCCTATGTGATGCACGATCTCGGCATTCTGCAAGGGCTGAGTGCAGCGTGCAAGACCACCGTGGGACTCTGCTTCACGGTCGACAGAAAGCTCTATCCGATCGCGTTCGAAGCGCTCGCCGTGCCCACGCGCGGTGAGCACCGATACTGGCTGGAGCATTCCCCACTTTGGCGACGTCTGCCCGACCTGATGATGAATCAACCGTCGCTGTTTTCCGACGCCAACGGGAAGCTGCAGCCGGTCAACTGCTTGCTGATCGACGCCGAGTGCGGAGGTCAGGCGGTCGACGCTAGCGGTGCCAAGATGGGGCCTCCCTTGGATCCTTTGCCAGGTGTGAAGCCGGAGATCGAGGCGATTCTCGACGAATTGTTGACGGCGGAGCCAAGCCATATCGGCCAGGTCGCCCGCATCGAAATGGATCGGGGAGTTGTCGTCACGACCACCTGGCAGCGCAACGGCACCAGTTCTGGAAAGATGCGTCGCCACGGCACCTTTGAACAGGTACTGAAGGAACTTCTCACCACAGGCGAGTCTTGGCACATGGTCCACTTCGCGGGCCATTCACACTTCGTGCGGGTCGGCACCGATGAGTTCGGATACGTCTTCGTGCCTACAGGTGCGCCCAATCCCACCGACATGCCACGTCCCAAGCCAATCGGCATCCCGGCACTGGCCAGTTGGCTGAAAAGCTCGCGCTTCGTCTATCTCAGCGCCTGCGTCAGCTCGCACCATGACTTCGTTTTTCATCTGTGCGCCAACAACGTGCCTGCGATGTCCGGCTTCCGCTGGCGGGTCAGCGACGCGCTGGCCCGGGAACACTCCGCGCGTTTCTATCGATCTCTGTTTGCATCGCGTTCGATCGAACGTGCGTTGCAGGAAACCTGGGTCGACATGCATGCCGGCCACCGGAACAACCCGGTTTGGGCCTCGTCGCAGTTCGTCATCCACAATTCCGCAGCCTGACCCAGCCACGACCCATCGTCGATCTGCTGATCGCGTGGTCGGTTCGCTACGAGGTTGCGGCTCCTGTTCTGGCGGGCACGTCCTGACGCCCGACGAGGATGCTTTTGATCGTGTCGGAAGCAAAACCGATCACGACCAACTGCCACCAATTGACAGCATTGGCGTCGCTGACCGTCTGCGAAGCCAGCGTCCCCAACGGCACCAGTAGCGCGGCCCCAAGTTGCAGCATCTCGATCCAAAAGCGCTGCCAGCCCTCGCGTGCACGCCGGCTGCGCTCAACAAGTTCGGACTTGCGGTACCAAACCTCGTCCGTATCGCCTTGCGGTTGCAGCAGGGTGATCATCTCGCCTGTCGACTTGCTGAACTTGACCGAGATGTCGCTGTGGTCGACGTCGCGTTCGAAGTAGTGATGAACGGACCAGCCCTGCTCCCCGAGCGGCTTCTCTGGCACGTTCAAGTTGCCGAACGCCAGCCGGGAGTCGACGCGCTGCCATTGCTTGCGTATCGCCCCCGACACGCCTGCTTGGCGCCGATCCTCGAACGTCCAGTAGCACGTCACGAGCTCGCGAGCAGCTGCGGAGTTGAGGTGGGCGTCACGGAAGCAGACGCTGAAACGGATTCGCTGGTTGGGCCGCGGAATGGCGGGGTCCATCGTGATCTCCGCAATGCCCTCCCGTAGCGCGAGGATGATGTCGTCCTCCGAGATGTCCTCCGCGGAGCGGCGCAGCAGCGACTTGGCCTCGCGCAGATTCGTCAGGACGGGTGTTGCGAGCAGGTCCTTCATGCGGTTCTTGGCGTGAATCCAGTGATCGTTCGCGGCGGTGGGTAGCAGGAACTCAAAGTCCCACAGCAGAATGAGTGCATACAGCTGGAGGTCGGCGCGAGTCGGGCCGACTGCACGTATCCACTGCAGGGCATCGGGATCGTCCGGTCGCGGCAGCATCCCCGCGGCCGGGACGCAGGATTCCATTCCCATCAAGGCGGGCGGGAGCACCAGAGCTCCGGTCGGCGTCACGTTGAAGTGCTCCTTGATCGCCTTCCATCGGCCCGACAGCAGCCCCTCGAAGGCCTCCTTTTCCGCCTGAGTGGGCTCGCGCAGAAGTTTCTGGGCGGCCTCTAGGCGCTGGTTAACGAACACCCAGTCTTCGTCGGAAAGACTGTCCTGCTTCAGCACCTCTGAAGCCGACGCGACATAGTTCTCGATCTGTTCGATGCGGGTCGGGCCTGGGTTCTGGGTGATCGCGAGCTTGAGCCGAATCAGGGTTGCATCGAGTCTGCGCACGGCATCGATGCGCCGCCTGAACGGCGGCAGTGCCTGCTCCACCCGCTGCGCGCACAGGGCGTAGCTCGGCCCTATCGGCCACTCTGATTGCCGGATCTCGTCCAGCGCCAGGCGCTCGACACGCAGCAGCACGCGCAGGGTGCTGTCGACTTCGCTCGAGATCGCGGACGTGAGCTTGGCCGCCTCGGCGAGTTGGTCCTTCAGGACGCTCTTGCGCTTGATGTTCGGGACCGACACGTGCAGGAACAGGGACAGCAGCGCGCCGGCGAGCAGACATGCCGCAACGCGCAGTAGCGTCGTACTCAAGGATGTCGCCGAAGGCTCGAATTGCACCTCGATCGGAAGGTTCTGCTCGTGGATGATTGCACCCGAGTCGCCCTCGAAACGCAGGGTCAGTAATCCGTGACGTTTGGCACTTCTCGCCAAGTCGGTCACCGGGTCAAGAAACCAAGCCGGTGGCGGCGCAGCGATTCGCAGCGTGACCGCGGCGTAGCGCGGCATCCGGAAACTGCTCCACCCCAGGTGCGCCTGGCACGAGTCCGAGGGGGTCGACCACCCTGACTTGGCGGCACCCGGATCGGCCGAAGGCGTTGGCGACAGCGGGCCCGAGACCTTGCCCCCCGACACGGGCGCATCCGCGGTGGTCGCCGCGCCGGAAGCAGGCGCGTTGGCGGACGACGCCGCGCGGGGAAATATATCGGCACTGAAGTCGCAGACGTCACGGTCACCCACGCGAAGGCGCGCCCGCACGTTCCCGTACTCGAAGCTTGAGGGGTTGTCGAGCGTCAGCGCCAACGGCGCGTTCTCTCGCGCCATGTATCCGCCAGCATTGACCCGCAGCGCGAGTCCCACCTTCGAGAAGCGGAGCACCTCGACCTGGCGGCCCCTGTAGAAGAGCGGCGCACTGCTCTCACCGAATCCGACGATGCCCTTGACCCGAATCGTCGCGACGTAGTCGCCCTGAGTGCCTTTCACCAGTTCCTTGTCAAGCAACACCACCTCGGGCCGGCTCACCTGGTTGGCCTGCGAAGTGCTCGTCAGGAGGCCTGCCGACAGCTCCTCGGACGACGGTGGGTCGCCGAGACTGTCGCGAAGCAAGACGCGAACGGTGGTCTCGTCGCTGGTGGCAGGCACTACCGCGATTGGCTGGTCCATGCCCACGCGCACTGAAGATCCAGGCTTGCGGTCTGCCGCGGCCGACGCGTCAGTTGCAAGCGACGCCGGCGCAACCGGAGCTGCGATCTTCGAGTCGGCCTTGCCAGCCGCTGGACTTGCGGCGCCGGCCGGGGAGGTCGCGACACCGGGCACCGCACCCACCTGCGCGACGGCATGCAGACTGGCTGCGGCGATCAGCGCAACCAGCGCTCGACGGGCGATCTGAAGGGCCGACACGATGTACTCCCGATCAGAGTTTCCAACCTGAATGGGTCCTCCGCGACCTCTAGTCCTCGCCTTCGTCAGCTGCGGGCACGTTGCCGCTGATGACCTGCGCGGCGCCGGTCAGGTAGGACGTGACGATCTGTACGTAGACTCCGGGAAGGTTGGCCTGGACCGTCTCCTTCGCCAGGTCCTGGTTCAGCTTGACCGTGGCGTCTACGAGCTTCTGGCTCGGCGGCACCACGCCCGTGAAGACCTTGACAAGGAACAAGGTGCGCGCCTCGTCCAGTTTGGAGATGGCACTCTCGAGGTCAAGGACGGCGGCGCTGGCCTTCGAGATCTCCAACTGGGTGGAGTTGCCGTCCTCCATCACGCCCTCCTGCTCGATTTGTTCGCGCAGCAGGAGGTCGCGGGCAGCTTGATACGAGCGCAGAAACTCGGCCAGTGGATGCGTATTCGGATCGGGGACATCCCCATTGATGGTCATGCTGATCTCCTTGCGGGGGAGTAAGGTCTGTGGTCCCTACATCGGGGCGGGTGCGGAAGCCGCGGCGTCGGCTGCCTTGGCGGCATCGGCCTCGGCAGCTGCCACCTTCTTGCGGTCAGCCTTCACGCTCTCGGCGACCTCGGTCAGGAACGCCTGCAGTTCGTCGAAGCGCGTCTTGGAATCGAGCTCGCGGCCCAGGAGTGCGGCCTTGGTCTGCGCCTGCGCGATGCTTTCACTGGTCGGCGGTATCGGCGTCAGCAAGGTCTCGAGCTTCGACGCGTAAGCAAGCTTCGCCGACTGGGAGCGCGCCTTGACCTCGACAAGGCCGTCAGCGTCGGCCAGCAGCTTCTTGGCGAACGGCTCTGTCTTAGAGTCCCCGGCCGACTTCGACGCCTGCGCGTTCAGCGTTTCGCTCTCGCCGACACGCGTGAGCGTGGCCCTCTGGCGGCTGAGAGATTCCAGCCGCGCCCGCTCGGCAGATGACTGCACCCGCCGGAACTCGGCGAGTTGTTTGTCGAGCTCGGACATGAGGCCGACCGTGTCGTTGGCTTGCTCGAGCGCGACTGGTGAGGTGGAGCAACTCGACAGGCCCGTCGACACGAGAGCAGCTGCCAAGAGGAAGGCCAAGCCATGGCCAGGGTTCCGATGCATCAGTTGACTCCTGCGCCAATCCACAGCAGCGTGGCGGCATTGAACAGTTGAATGAGGTCGGAACTCTTCAGACCTGCCGCGCCGTATCCGGCCATGAGCTCGACGGACGGATCAATGACAGCCTTCCACTGATTGATTCCCGACTCGACACCGGTCAGTACCTTCTCGTGTTCCAACGCCGAGATCCGGTAGTACGCCTTGTTCGTCTCGGCGCGCAGCCGCCCTTGTGCGTCCAGGTATTTGGTCGACGCCTTCCAGAGCTTGATGCGAGCTTCCAGCCCGCTGTCGCCCGTGGCGCTCATCACGTCAAGAACCGACTTGCCGGTCTGATTCCGGAGCGAAGCGTCGTTGAAAGCCTCCAGTGCTGCGATCAGGGCACCGGCCTGAGCACGAAGCGAGTCAACCTGCGCCATTCGTTCAGCGACGACCTGCTCGCGCAGTTCGATGTCCTTCTGGGCGGCCTGCAGCTTGGCCAGCTCCACGTTCTTCTGAAGCGTCAATGGCACCAGGTTGGGCTTCTGCGCGTCGCGCAGCGACTTCCTCGCCTTGTCGCGGATGTCTGGAAAGACGGCCAGCGCAATCGCGAAACGGTTGCCGTCCTCCACGGCTTTGCCCGCCGCGACGTCTTTGTAGCTCGTGAGGAAGCCGTCCAATGAGGCGAGGCGTTCCTCGGTGAGCACCTTGGCCGAGAACGTGTCCTGAGCCGCCTTGATCTTGTCCACCAGCGCTCCGAGCTTCGCGATCGCCTTGTCCACTGACGCCCTGGCCGTCGGATCGGAAGGGTCGCCGAGCAATGTCAGCGCCGTCTCGTCATAGGTCCTCTTCGCAGCGGCGTATTCACTCTTGAGGGCACCAGCACGCGCTTTGCCGCCTTCCACGGCTGCCTTGTCCCTCTCGAGAAGCGCGGACGCCGTCGCTAGCTCTCCTCCCTTAGCCACAATCCCGGTGATGGCGCGACAGTTCGGCGCCGCTGCGCTCAACGTCGCGAGAGCGACGGCGCGAACATCGCCGCTCTCGATCTTGGAGGCGGCCTGCTGTGACGCGGCCAGCCCTTCGGGAGTGCCGAGTTTCCCGCAATCCGCGGGAGGAAGCCCAGCGAGCTCACGCGTTTCGTTGATGCTTCGGAGACTGCCGTTCGCGAACTTCAAATCGTTCGCGTCCGCCTTGAGCGACTCGGTCGTCGCGTTCCCCGCCAGCATCAAGAGGCGGCCCTCCATCTCGCCCCGCCACCCCGAGAGAGTCTCCCCTTGCGCCAACCGTCGCGCCTGCGCGGCGCGAAAAGCCGTCCAAATCTCGTCCTCGACTGCCAACTGCTCGTCGAGCAGCGCTTTGAGGTTCTTTCTGGGCACCGAGAGCTGGGAACTCAGATCGACTGCTCCCCAGGTCTTCGAAACTTCCTGCCCCTGCTTGTCGCGCGCAGGGCTGTAGAGGTGCAGACCGGATCCGGGCGAGGCGCACCCGCTCAGGAGCAGTGCCGCAAAAGTCGCAACGAGAACCGTCAGCCCGCAAGATCGAAACATCACGACATGCACTCCCTCTGCCCACGCTTCGCGTGGTTGTGGGCAACTATGGGCAACGCGCTATGCGTGCGCATCGTCAGTCCTTGGGATGACAACCGGGAGAGAACAGCCGCACGCAGCGCAATCAGTCGTTGGTCGGCTCGCTCCGCGAGCGTCCACCGTTCCTAAACAAGCATGAAGGTCGGGTCTCAAAGAGGAATGCGCCGAAAACGACCCCTCACGGAGTGGGCCGCTGCGACTTCTCGATCCAGCGCGCGCCGCTACTTGCCGCGCTCGTCGCGCACGCAGCCAATCCTGTCGCTGGAGCCAGTTGTGCTCATCCTGGCCATCTGACGCCAGCGGGCATACAGGTTGTCGAGGTCGCGCCCTCCTTTGAGAGAGCGATCTCTGAGCGCTGTTCGCCCTTCGGCCAGAACCGTAACCAGTCGACGTTGCCTTGCGGCGAGATCATGCGTTCGCTCGGCCGGACAGCGCATGCGCCCCTTCGGGAAACACCACCATCTCGACCGGCTTGTCCGCCGCAGCAGCGCACAGAGGTTCCAGTTGTTATGGACGCGCGGGCCATATCGCTGCTGCAAGAAACGGTGCGCACGCTGGGAGACCTACTATAGAAACTTAGTCGGCCACTGCTCCGTTTGATCCAGATTCCGTCAGAGCGTTGCCGTCCCGATTGAGACAGGCGTGATTGCGAAATCGACGATCGCTTCGAACCAGGGCTTTCCGATGCATTGCAGGCGTTTGTGCTGACGTGTCAACCGGCTGCTGAGGATCGCGAGCGTTGGTCCGCGGTCGTTTCGAGCGGACATTTGGCGGACCTATCGAAGCGGCCGTCGGCTTGCGAAGTGGACCTGCCCTTCGCAGAAAAGCGTCGCCGAAGTCAGCTTTGAGCGCGAGCTGACATTCGACGCTCATTGGCGATCGACTGCAGTCAGTCTTTAGCCGTGGCCGCGCGCTCGCCCTGTCTCATTGCGAATTTCCTCCGCAAAGTTAAGTCAATCTCGGTCGCTCAGACAATCTCTTGGTGGAGTCCGCGAACGGCTGGACCAAAGCGAGATTGGCAACTCCCTATCGGCGTTTCAAAGCAAGCCGCGGAACGATTCCACAGCCAACGGATTTCAGGGACACTAGCACCACCGGAAGCGTACTAGGGGATGGCGTGGATTCCATCGACGACGGGGCACTCAAGGCGCTGCAAAGCGGCCGCGCATCTTGGGAGGCCTGGCGTGCATCCCACGCCGACGCTCGCCCCGATCTTCGAGGCGCATCGCTAGTGCTCGACGGTTCACCAGGCATGTGGGACTTGAGCGCCTGTGCGATGAGCGGTTGCCGGATCTCTAGCCCTGCTCCGCTTGATTTGGACCTGCGAGCTTCGGATCTTAGCGGCGCCGCGATTGCACCACGCTCGACGATCGCGAGCGTGCGCCTGGACAAGAACAGCGTGTTAACGGAAACGCACTTCGACGAAGTCACGATTCAGCATGCCGACTTTTCGCTGGTGGGTCTCCGAGAGACTTCGTTCTTTCACAGCTCACTCCATTCGGTGCGGTTTGGCGGCCAACTGACCGAGGTCAACTTCGGACGTGCGACTCTCTCCAGCGTCGATCTTCGGGACTGCCAGTTGCTCGGATGCAATCTGGCATCCGTGCGCGTGACCGACGGCGACTTCGACAATGCACGGCTGTTCCCCCGACCCGGAGGTCCCCCGACGACTCTGGAGTTGGCGGTGCTAAGACGGTGCTCGTTCGCGGACACCGACTTCACTGGCTGCTCGGTCAAGAGCGCCATCGTGGCGGAGAGCGATCTGCGTCGCGCCAAAGGCCTGGTGCTCGACGAAACGGTGTTGATTGGCACGCCCACATCGGCTGGCGCGGCGGACGACTGGTCCGTCCTGCGCCGTAGCTACACCGGCGCAAACATGGTCTTCAACGTCATCGCGATGACGGTGTTTTTCCTGCCCTTCATCTTTCAGGCGCTGTACTGGTCGGGCTTCAATCAAGCCCAGCTGGGCATGCTGCGCGGTCTCAGCGAGGCGGAAGCCCAACTGGCCCGAATTCCGGACGGGGCGATGCACGCTCGAGTCGCTAAGGCCTTGCAGTCGTCGATCGATCCGAACCTTCAGCACTGCCTGCAGCCGGGGCTTTCGTCCGTCAAGGTCGGGCCCCCATCGTGCCGACCCGTTTGGCAGATCTTGCTGGGTGTCCACCAAGGCACGTTCGCGGTTGTCCTCAGCATGGTGCTGCTCACCTACAACGTGACACGCCTGGCGCTCACCTGGTTCGTGGCTCCCTTGCGTGACGAGGAGGTTCGAACATGGCATGCTCCGCGCAGAGCAGCCTACGCTTGGATGATCCCGCTGCATCGAATGATGCGGTTCCTGGTGTGGGTGGCGGTTGCAGCAGCGTTCCTGCATCTAGAACCGCATCTCGTGCTTCCCGTCTGGCTACCGTCTGTGTCAGGTGCCACTTGACATCATGTCAACCAATGGTTTACTATGCCGCTAACTAGGAAGCAGTTTGCCCATGTGGGGCTGGCCGATGTGTACTTCGGATCGAGCGGTTCGGGCATTCCAGCCTCGCAGGCGGGGCGATGCCAACGACTGCTCGACTCGATCGCGGCGGCCACCAAGCCAGACGACCCAGACATTCCAGGCAACGGGTACAGCCACCGAGCCCCCCGGCATTCGCTGGACGTGAGTGGCAGCAACAAGATCGTCTACGAGTGGCGAAGCGGTCATGCAGCAGATATCAACTATGTCTGAAGAGTCCTTTCATCGGCGCCCGACGCATCCCGGCGACATCTTGCGCGATGACATCCTGCCTGCGATGAACATGACTCAGCAGCACCTGGCCGATGCGTTGCGACTGTCTCGGCAGCAGGTTCACGCGATCTTGTCAGCCAATAGCCCAGTGACCTCGGTAACGGCGCTCAAGCTGGGGGCGCTGTTTGGCAACTCACCAGAGTTCTGGACGAACCTGCAGTCTGCGTACGACCTCTGGCAAGCCCGTGGAAAAGTGGATATCGAGATCCTGCAAGAGTTGAACACGCTGCATCAGTGGTACGGGGAGACGAAGGGCGTCTGAGTCGGCGGATCCTGCGCTCTAAAGGTCCAAAAGCGCTCTCGGCTCGGTTGCGAGCACTGGCGCGGCCTACAGCCCGATTCGCCGCCGTACCCATCGTCCTACCCATCAAACGACATGAAGCGGAGCGGCACTCCTATCGGCTGTCGCACCAACCGATCTGCCCTACTTGTGGCTGAAGCAGGACCGTTCGCTTTGGTTGCTCTTACCCGCCACTGGTAGCATGGCCCTGTTCGCTTGGCTCCTCACGTTGCATTCGACCGCCACCGCACGCGTCTACGTCGCCTACGGCGGGGTCCTGCATCGGCGTGGCGATCATGTGGCTGATGCTGGTAGACAAGGTGCGCCGACCACCACAGACTAGGTCGGCGTTGCGGTCAGCCTCATCGGGATGGGCATTGTCATGTTCGAGCCCCGGCCCAATGAATGCGGTCGCTAGCTCAGTCGCGCAACGACGGCTTGCGGCGAATACGGTCGTTCAACGCATAACGATTGAGTGACCGCAATCAGTCTGGTACTGACCTTCACTGCAAGCGCAAATGAGAAAAGGGGCGTCCGCCTTTCGACGAACGCCCCGAACGAGCCTGGCGATCCGGCGCCAATCATCCCTTCACGCACACCACCTGCTTCAACGTGTGGACCACGTCCACGAGATCGCGCTGTGCTTCCATCACGGCATCGATGTCCTTGTAGGCCGCGGGCGTCTCGTCGATGACATCCTTGTCCTTGCGGCACTCGACGCCTTCGGTCGCGGCGCGGTGGTCAGCCAGCGTGAAGCGACGCTTCGCTTCGCCACGGCTCATCACGCGGCCTGCGCCGTGCGAGCAGCTCTCGAAGCTCTCGGCGTTGCCCTTGCCGCGCACGATGTAGCTGCGCGCGCCCATGCTGCCGGGAATGATCCCCAGCTGCCCGGTCTTCGCGCTCACCGCACCCTTGCGGGTCACGTACACGTCTTCGCCGAAGTGATGCTCCTTCTGCACATAGTTGTGGTGACAGTTCACCGCCTCGGTGTGGCTCTGGAAGTTCTTGTGGATCACCGTCTTCGCGGCCTCGATCACGCGCTTCATCATCACCTCGCGGTTGATGGCCGCGAACTTCTGCGCCCAGCCGACGGCGCGCACGTAGTCGCCGAAGTAGCGCGCACCTTCCTCGAAGTACGCCAGGTCACGATCCGGCAGGTGCACGTTGTTGCGCATCGCGTCCTGCTTCGCCAGCTCGATGAACATCGTGCCGATGAAGTTGCCCACGCCACGCGAGCCCGAGTGCAGCATGAACCAGACGAAGCCGGCCTCGTCGAGGCAGACCTCGATGAAGTGGTTGCCGGAGCCCAGCGTACCCAGGTGCTGGATGTGGTTGGTCTTGGCGATCTTCGGATAGTCGCGGCACAACTCGGTGAACTCGGGCTCGAGCTGCGCCCAGGCCGTGTTCACCGAGCCCGGTGCCTTCTGCCAGGCACCTGGGTCACGACTGCCGGGTTGGCGGCCGTGCGGCACCGCGCGCTCGATCGCCGAGCGCAGCGGGGCCAGGTTGTCGGGCAAGTCTTCCGCGCGCAGCGTGGTCTTCGCGGCCATCATGCCGCAGCCGATGTCCACGCCCACGGCCGCTGGGATAATGGCCTTGAGCGTCGGGATCACTGAACCGACGGTTGCGCCGATGCCGAAGTGAACGTCGGGCATCGCTGCAATGTGCTTGAAGACGATGGGCAGGCGTGCTGCGTTGGTCAGCTGACGTTTGGCCTCGTCTTCGACCGGGACGCCGCGCGTCCACATCTTCACCGGCACGCCGCCGGGTACCTCTTCTTCAATGTAGTTCTTATCCATGATGAATGTCCTTGTTGAGGACCCTCCCGCACGATAGCGCGGGAGGGCCGGTGCTCAACGCAGCTTCACGAGACCGTTGAGCACCTGGTCCAGACCTCCGAACACGGAGATCTTGTCGATGCGCTCGGCCACGCGTTCCAGCGTCTCGAGCTCCTTCATGCGCAGGGCGACGGGGTTGCCCTCCATCACCTTGGCGGTGTTGAGCAGCGAACGGGTCGCTGCCGTTTCTTCGCGCCGACGGATCACATTGGCCTGGGCCGACTTCTCGGCCTCGACCACCTGGGCGAGGATGGTCTTCATCTCGCCCGGCAGCACGATGTCCTTCACGCCCACGCCGTCGAGTTCGATGCCATAGGCGGCGAGCTTGCTGCGCACGTGTGCGGTCACGACGTCGTCGATCACCGTCTTGTTCTCCAGCAGTTCGTCCAGCGTGCGCGTGCCGACGACCGCCCGCAGGCCGAACTGCAGCTCGCGGTACAGGTGTTCAGCGGGCTTGACCAATTGCGTGAAGGCCTTCAGCACATCGACGTAGCGCCAGGTGGCCGACAGGTTCAGGCGCAGGCCGACCTTGTCGCGGGTCAGGATGTCCTGACCCGTCACCTCGACCGCCTGCAGACGCAAGTCCACGGCTTCCACCGCGACATTGCGGTTGAACTTCCAGAACGCGTGCGAGCCCGGTGACAGCAGGCGCTCGACCTTGCCGTCGATCCACAGGATGCCGGCGCCGTGTTCGGGCACCTGCACCTGCAGCACACCGGCCAGGCCGGCTACGGCGCGTTGGCGCATCTGCGTTTGCACGAGACGCGCCACCACCGCCGCCGGCACTTCGGCCGTCGCGGCGATGTCGATGACCTCGACCTTCACCTCGACCTGGCCCTTCCAGTACAGACGACGGGTCGCCGGCGCCAGCACTTCGACCAGCGCACCGTTCTCCGAGCGCAGGCCGACCTGGGTCTCGGTCAGCTCAACGCGCACGAACTCGGCCGCGACCACGCCCGGCTCCTTGGCCATCAGGTAGTCGGCCAGGCCGTGCGCGAACGCCGGCTGCTCCAGCGCGAAGGTCTCGACACGCAGGGTGTCGATGCCGTCGAACAGCCAGTGCGTGCCGGGTTGCAGCACGCGCTCGAAATCGCCATTGCGCAGCAGCAGGCCGCGCTCGTTCTTCTTCACAGTGACACGCTTGATCTTCATGGGGTTCTCCTTGTTATTGGCGTGTTGGGGAATGGGTGCCGTTACAGCGATGGCAGCAGACGATGAGTGCCATGGACCGGACATCACGGGGCGCGTCGGCAGCCACCTCTCGGTGGCCACGTCGGCTGGCCGTGGGCGCGGGCCGGGCGGGTTCAGCGTCGAACCGTCACCGCTGACGGGCAGCGGGCTTCACTCGTCTCGGACAAAGCAAGCCTTGTCATTGAAGCGATCCGCCTGTTGCCCGCGTTCGGCGTGGTCTTTCGACCGTTTGCTAACTGGGTTTTCAGGCCAGTGGTCTTGGAGCGGGAGTCGAACCCGCGACACACGACTTATGAGGTCGTTGCTCTACCCGACTGAGCTATCCAGTGGTGGCCATCCGAGAATCGAACTCGGCACCTTGCGGTGCGATCCATTGATGGCCGGCATCGGCTGATTCCAGCGGTGCGACATGTGCGACATCCACGGACGAATCCGGATGCCGCACACCGGTGGGGCGAGCGTGAGCCCAAACCCCTGACCCGTGAGCGTTCGCCTTCCTCAGCAGACTCTTGTACGCCCGTGCATCAGCACAGGCGCGATCCCTTCGGCAGCCGCGCAGCCAACCACTCGTGCACGTCCGCACGGATGTGCCGGCCTTCGAGCAGAAAGTCCTCGAAGCGGCTCGGCACGTAGGGCAGGTACAGCAGCGGCATGCGCGCTTCCTCCGGCGTGCGGTCGGCCTTGCGGCCGTTGCACACGCCGCAGGCGGTGACCAAGTTCATCCAGGTCCAGCCGCCGCCACGCGATTCCGGCACAATGTGCTCGCACTGCAGGTCGCGCTCCGAAAGCCGCTGGCCGCAGTACGCACAGGTCATCCGGTCGCGGCGGAACAGCTTGCCCTTGCTGAAGGCCGGCACCACGTCGAACAGGTTGACCCGAGACGCACCGCGCAGCGCGATGATCGGATGCACGTCGATAACCGACTGCCGGCCGCGCGCGACATTGAAGCCGCCACGCAGCGTGGCCAGCGGGCCAACGCCCTCGACCCACGCGACCGCGCCCGAAGCCACGTGCGAAGCCGCATGCTCGAGCGAGATCCACGCCTGGGGCGTGCCCTGGATGTCGAGTTGCAACACATGGCTGTGTGAGTGTGGTTGCATGGTTGGCCTCCTTTCGCGGGCCGTTGAAGTGGGAACAGATGAATGGCACGTCCGGGTGGGCTCGAACCACCGGCCTCGACCTTCGGAGGGTCGCGCTCTTCCAGCTGAGCTACGGACGTAGGGAGTGATGAATTGGTAGCCCCTGACGATTTCGAAACGTCGACCTTCGCTTTGTAAGAGCGTTGCTCTGCCTCTGAGCTAAGGGGCTGGTGATGGCAGGGGCGACAGGATTCGAACCTGTGTGCGCCGGTTCAAAGCCGGCTGTCTGAGGCCACTCGACTACACCCCGTCTGTGTTGGAACCATAGTGCGGGCGCAGGGTGTCGAACCCTGGCCTGCCGGTTAAGAGCCGGCTGCTCTGCCTCTGAGCTACACCCGCATGATCTGGTGGCGGAGAGCGAGTGGATCGAACGCCCGCGGCGACGATGTCGCCGGCCTTGGCTTAGCAAGCCAGCCCCTTGCCACTCGGGCAGCTCGCCGATCGCTCAGCGTTCGTAGTGGTCGCGGTTCACGCCGTCAAAAGCAGCCGCTGCGCAAGCAGCAGCGCTTGAAACGACCTCGCTGAGCCACACGGGCATGGGTCGTTGCGACCGAGTTTCTCGATGAGCTCCTTCGCCCCGCCGACAACGCGAGCACCGCGCTTGACTCCCGTCTCAGACGGGAAGCCCTTGCGTCGCTTGCTCGTGACCTCGAAAACACACGTCGTCTTGGTTGATCGGTTTCATGTCACACCTCCTTGGTGGTTGATGGTCTTCCGAAATCGCTGGTCGTCGGGAGTGGGCACGATCCACCGGCCTTCGCCTTATGAGGGCGCTGCTCTGCCGCTGAGCTACCGGACTGCTGAAAATGGTCCCCTCGGTCCGAGTCGAACGGACATGCCCTGCGGCTCCGGTTTCTGAGACCGGTGCGTCTGCCTATTCCGCCACGAGGGGGCTGTTGGGTGGTGCGTCGCCAGGGGCTTGAACCCTGACCATCCGGGGTAAGAGCCCGGTTCTCTGCCACTCGAGTTCGCGACGCGTGGATGCACATGCGCTTGGGGGTGACCGGCCGGAGTCGAACCGGCACGAGCGGGTTCACAGCCCACGGCTCTGCCATTAAGCTACGGCCACACCCAAGCACACGTGGCGACCTATCGCAGGGCGATCCCGCGCGCCTTGGCCCAGCGTTCCAGCACGTTGCGCTCGTCCGGGTGCGCCAGCCGGTTAGCGAGGCCCCGCACCTGGACCGCCGTGTCCTGCCGGTCGACTTCGATCGTGAGCAGCCGGTCGATGCAGTCCTTCGTGCAGCGCCTGAGCGACCAGATCGATGCGGCGCCTGCGATGCACTTGGCAGCGTAGGTCGACACGCAGTGACGCATCGCCCGACTCTCCATCACCAGGTCCTCGGCCTGCTTCAGCTGACGGACCACGAAGCGCTCACCCTTGGCCTTGGCGTCCTTGGACGAGGGCACCCACTCCCAATCCGCGAGCGTGGAACCAGACCACGCTGCGTCGGCTGCCCACGTTTGTGCACCACGCCCAGGGACCCGACGCCGCATCGCCTCGATGCGCTCGATCGCTGCGATGTCATGGTGCCACTCGTGCATCCTCCGGATGAGCGCGGATAACGTGCGGCCCTCGAGGTTGTAGTGAGGGTCACGCCGCCGGCATTCGACCAGGTAGTCGCACAGATCGTCGATCGTTTCTACAGGCGCCGGGTTAGCGCAGAAGAACCGCACCACCCCACGCCAAAAGTCGGTTTCGCCACGCGACGCCCGAGCAATCTTCGAGCGGGCAATGCGCAATGCCATGGCGGCATCGCTGGCGTACGAGCGAGCGATGGCCTCCCAGAAGGCTTCATCGAAGCCTAGGCCCACCGACGGATTGAGAAAGGCGTGGATTTCCTTGCGCGTCAACCAGGCGCTGGCGCCCGCCTTGTAGAGCGAACCGCCACGCGCTGCAGTGACGTACCACTGCTTGCGCAGCCGTACTTCTTCCGCACTGAGCCCTGTGTCGTCGATCCAGACCCGCTCGAGAAACGCGGGGACCGGGTACCGCGAAAAGAGATGCCGCGCTGCCGCAACGCGCAGTCGCGCGGCATCGCGCGTCTTCATCTGCGGCTGCCAGGACTGGGGATCGCGCACGACCTCGCCGGAGAAGCCATGTTCGGCTTCTTCGATCGCCTTGCGGAAGTTGGGCGTGGACCGCACACTGCGCACCACGCGGCGAAGCGCGGCGTCGCAGAGTTCTATTCGTTCGCGCTCGGCGTCCTGCCTGCGCTGGATGGTCGAGCGTTTCATGATTGATAGATGTGGTTTGAATCAAAGGGTGAAGGTGGTCTCGGTGGCAGGTCTCGAACCTGCGGCCTCGTGATCCCAAATCACGCGCGCTGCCATCTGCGCCACACCGAGCTGAAGAATTGGTACCCGCGGATGGGAACGATCCATCGACCTGCGCCTTATCAAGACGCTGCTCTGCCACTGAGCTACGCGAGATCAAACTGAACTGGCTCCCCGACGTGGTTTCGAACCACGGACCTCCTGGTTAACAGCCAGGCGCTCTGCCAACTGCGCTATCGGGGAAATGAACTGGTGCCTCGTGACCGACTCGAACGGCCGACCCGCCGGGTAGAAGCCGGCCGCTCTCGTCCACTGAGCTAACGAGGCCTGGACTCGACGGTCCGATTCGAACGGACGCGGGCTTGCGCCTTCGGCTTTGCAGGCCGTTGCCTTCGACCACTTGGCTACGTCGAGATGAACTGGCACCGGACCACGGAGTCGAACCGCGAACCTTCGGCTTTGGAGGCCGCCGCTCTGCCAATTGAGCTAGCCCGGTGTGGCTGGTGGGTGCGGATGGATTTGAACCACCGTGTCCTCGTGGGAGGCTGCTTTACAGGCAGCCGCAATCGGCCTCTCTGCCACGCACCCGTTGCTGGTACCTCGTGCACGACTCGAACGTGCGACCTCTGGCTTCGTAGACCGGCGCTCTTGATCCCGCTGAGCTAACGAGGTTCTGTATGTCTGGTGCCGAGAGAGGGCTTCGATCCCCCGACGCACGCGCCTTCAACGCGCCGCTCTACCTGCTGAGCTATTTCGGCAATCTGATCTGGCGCCTCGTGCGGGAGTCGAACCCGCGGCTTCCGGCTAGACAGGCCGGCACTCTGGCCACTGAGTTAACGAAGCAAATTCCATCCGGTCACGGGTTCCGGCGCCGCCCAATCGTTGCGGCCGATTTCCACCCTCGAAGCGTGAGCTCCACGAGGGTTCCTTTTTCTGGTGTCGCGTGCGGGAGTCGAACCCGCGTACCCGGAATGAAAACCCGGTGTCCTGGGCCAGCTAGACGAACACGACTTGTTCTGGTGCCCTCGGCGACGGTTCGAACGCGCGGCCTGCCGCTTACAAGGCGGCTGCTCTGCCTGCTGAGCTACGAGGGCGATGGAGATCCACTTCGGCTGTGCCCAAACGCGAGCATCCCGTCGGATGTGGTGTCTCGCTGCACGTGATCTGGCCAAGGACCGCGCACATCCCGCACCGCCAACACCATGTCACGCGGCAACGGAGTGAAAGGACACACCCGAAGTGGAGCGGATGACGAGTCTCGAACTCGTGGCCTCGACCATGGCGTGGTCGCGCTCTGCCTGCTGAGCTACATCCGCAAAAGGTGCAAGACGAACCGTCGGCCAGTACCAAGGTCGTCTTGCGGCAAGTTGTTAAAGAGCTTCCGCCGTCGCTCAATAGCGTCGGTGGTGCGATCCATCGATCGCAGGTCTGCGCCAATGCGCAGGCCGGTTAGAGAAAAACAAAAAGGCCCGGATCCTTTCGGAATCCGGGCCTCTGCGTACAGAGATTCGAGGGTGCGCTTCTACGCGCTGCCCTCTCCCGGATGCACCTGGTCCTCGTTCCGATCAAGCCATTGATAGCTCGCCGGCAGGGTCAGATGCAGTGCACTCGCGCAACCGCCGAACGACTGCATCGCCGCCGCGGCCCGCACGAACGCGACCAACCCCTTCATGGGTCGGTTGGCTGTGACGATGTGCGCGGATTTCACGATGAGTCTTCCTGAGAAAAGTGGTGCTCGATGAGCAGAGGAGGCAGACTGTAAATAGTCTTTACTATGCCGTCAACCCCCTGCGACAATGTTGTTTGAACTCGTTGCATCGCAATCACAACCAGTGGTCAACATCACCGTCACTCGAAGACAGAACGCACTGGCCCTGTTCCAGGCCTACGCTGAGAAGGCACTCGCCGCAGGCGCGTCACCCAAGGGACTGGAGCAGTCCTTCGCGGCGACGCTGCAGATCTCGCCGAGCATGTGGAGCCAGATCAAGTCGTCGCGCCCCATCGGCGACAAGCTCGCACGACAGATCGAGTCGGCATGCGTCCAGCCCGCGGGATGGCTCGACGAGACGCGCAAGGACGCATTGCCCTCGGCCGCCGAGACCGCGTTTCTCGAACTCGCGCTATCAGCATGGCGAGCAACCAACAACGCAGGACGGAAGGCACTGCGTGAGCACCTGAAGGAAGCGGTCGCGAAGTCCCCTTGAACAAGCGACGGTCACAAGCGACAAGAAGAGTAGAACTTGAGCTGCCCTGAATTGAGGATCACGAACCGTCGGAGGTGCGAGGTCCCGATTTCGTCCGAACGGAACCGTTCAGCAAGCGCTGAGATGGCCCGTATCAGTGAAAACCTCCCAGGTCCGTGTGACGTGCATAGAAAAGCGCGACTTTCTATGCACGTCGAACGTGACGTGTATAGAAATCTCGATTTCGTGTCTGCTGGACGGTGCGACGGCCTGCACGGCGTGCCTGTATCCAACTTGCCCGCTGTCAGGCGATACGCCAAGGCCACAACAGCCGACTCCGAGCTTGGAAAGTTTGCAGAGACCCTCGTGCATGGTCGGCTTGGATGAGAAATTCTCCGCGCCGTTCAGGAATGATTCTGCGCCTTCAGTTGACTCCCAAGAGCAACTGCACGCATTTTTTCATTCAGACTTGCTTGCAAATGAATGAAAAACTTTCTACAGTTGTCGCGTGGACTCAACTGCACTTCCCGTTTCATTCAAGGTCTTGCTGGCGAGCCTGCCCAGAGGCGAGCCGCTGAGCACTGCCGCCTTGCAGGCACGCGGCCTGAGTGCGTTCCGTGCCTCGGCCCTGGCCCGCAGCGGCTGGCTGAAGCACTTGGCGCGCGGCGTCTACATGCTGCCGGGCGACACGCTCACACGCGACGGTAGCCTGGCCTACCTGTCGACCCAGACGCCTGGCTTTCACGTCGGCAGCAAGACGGCGCTCGCCTGGCGGGGGGTGAGTCAGAACATCGCGTTCCGTGAACACCTGAGCCTGTGGGGCGACACTCCCCGACGCTTGCCCGAGTGGTTCACGCAACGCTTCCCAGCCGGCTATCAAGCCGCGCAACTCTTCGACGCCACACTGCCGACAGCCTTCGGCCTTCAGCCGCTGCCCGCCGGCGACCCGCGCGTGCTGGTCTCGGTACCGGAGCGCGCCATGCTGGAACTGCTCAGCGACGTGGGCAAGGTCCAGTCCCTGACGGAGACTCGGGAGCTGGTCGAAGGCCTGTCCGGTCTGCGCGCGAAGGTGCTCGACGAGTTGCTGACGCACACGACCCGCATCAAGGTCGTGCGCATGGCGGCCACCTTGGCAGCCAGCATGAAGCTGCCCTGGGCGACCCTCGCCAACAAACACAGCAAGCGCATCGGCGGCGGCGCGCGATGGGTCGCCGTCGGCCGATCCGGCGAGCGCCTGGACCTGCGACGGCCATGAACCAGAACTACATCGACACCGTTCGGCTGCTGCTCGCCATCGCGCCCGCGGTCTTCGCCTCCGGCCGCTTCGCGATGAAGGGCGGTACCGCGCTGAACCTGTTCGTGCAAGAGATGCCACGCCTGTCGGTCGACATCGATCTCGTGTTCGTCGACCATCGTCCAGATCGCCAGGCCGCGTTGCGGGCCATCGCCGAGGAACTGGCCATCGTGCAGGCCGCGCTCGCACGCCAGGGATACCGCGCCCACTTGCCCGCCAACGCAGACGGGGACGACGTCAAGCTCGTGGTCGGCAACGACACCGCACAGGTCAAGGTCGAGGTGAACTTCGTCTTTCGAGGCACGGCGCTTCCTGTCGAGACACGTTCGCTTGTTGCGACCGCCCAGGATCTGTTCACGACGGACCTCGCCGTTCCCGTGCTGGCCGCGGCGGAGCTCTACGGCAGCAAACTCGTCGCGGCGATGGACCGCCAGCATCCGCGCGACATCTTCGACGTGATGCACATGCTCG
>Ga0307508_10000664_pt1 | contig 41385 bp, 62 predicted proteins | sample 9_EM_MG_FD_203089 | JGI IMG/M metagenome (GOLD analysis project Ga0307508, IMG submission 203089) | Populus trichocarpa ectomycorrhiza microbial communities from riparian zone in the Pacific Northwest, United States - 9_EM | ecosystem: Host-associated > Plants > Roots > Unclassified | place... | reverse complement strand
GGTTCAGAAATAGTATTCGGCCGTTCTAGGACCGCTTGAGGGCAGGATCCAACTTTGAATGTTTTCCGCTTCAAACCAGATTGCATGTTCCACATGTGAATTTCCCCCGTCGACGAGCCCGCAATACCAAAATTCCCACATGCAGAAACGCAGACGCACTAAGCGGGCTTCGTAAGTCGCGGCCGTATGGTAACTGATATTTCACACCTTCACAGAACCTGATGATGATTTTCGTTTGGCGCCGTCGGCGCAACTCCAGGTGTGCTTTCCCAGACGTTTATTCAGCACCGTCCAGGACCGAACCAAAGATTCGTCGGTGTGGGCTGTGAGTACATCATCCCAATCTTTTGATCGCATAGTCGAGTGGGCAATTGATGTAATAGATGGAAATTTCAATGATGCCAGAGATTTGGAGAGCGTTGAGGCTTTCTTGACAAGGGAACCTACCACGAGTCGATATCAGAGCGCCCGATTGCCGGCAGCAGTGCCACACTTACCTTGAGACATCTCAAAGGACCTTGAGTCGCGGACAACAGAAGTGTACCGCAAGCTTCGGTCAGCCGAGGCGGTCAATAGCTGTTTGCCGTCTTCCCCATAATATCTAATCAGATGCGGTGGAAGATGGTGTCCCGAACGAAATTTGAGTAATCGTGGGGCGGAGGTGGGCGAGTCAAACAACCATTGCTGGTCTACGGTTACAAGTGCCAGAAAATCAAATGGGTCGAGGCGTACCTTGACACAGTTATCTTCACCAGACGTTATCAAAATTGGCTGGCCGGGTACCCATTGTACTGCGCTGATGCCGCCATCGTGAGCGCCCCTAACAAGATGCAGGAGGCGACCGCCGACGTTCAAGTCCCAGAGAGCTAGATAACCGTGAGAAGACACAGAAGCAAGAACTTGATGTCCGTCTTGTGGGGAAACAAATGAAAAAATTCGCAATCTGCAGAAGCGGAGTACTAACCACTTCGGAACGACAGTCCTCTGATCGCGCCACCTTCCATGAACATCCGCATCAACCTCTCGTCGGCACGTAGGTCATATACGGATAGTTCACCGGACGTAAAGCCAATACCTACGACATCAATTGCGGGGGACTGAACTAATGCTGTGACAGCAGAAGATGTCATATTTGTATTTGCCAAGCCTCGTGTGGTTAGTAGTTTTGAACCCGAGAACTTGTGTATACACGTTCTGAAAGCAGCATATGTATGCATGGTGCGGACGCATTGGAAGGCACTCACTGAGTTCGTATATTCCACAATTGCAGGTCACCTTCACTGCTGGCTACCAGTATTTTGTTCAAGTAAGTTGCGGGATGCAGTACCATGACTGCGGTGAAGCCAATATCAAACTGGATAATACAAGAGAATGAGGGTTCTACAGTAAAATCAGAGTTGCGGGGTAATGCTTTCAAAGGGCTATCCTCACCTTCATGCGAAATGTCCCATGTAAGCATCCGTCCACCATCCTCCGTCAGGGCAAGTAAGAGAGACCCAAATATGACCATAGAACACAGTGGAGTTCCAAGTGGATTTGTAGCCCGGGCGACCTGTAAATTTTGTTGATAAAAATCACTGGTAAAGAACGAGCAAATATACCTCTTTTCCTCGAAGATATTTGATGACATGGGTGCTCGATGTCGCCCAAATTGCATCACCGTCCATGATTAAACATGAGATCGGATGTAGTTCCTCAGGACCTGTACACCGAAGACCTTCAGAGGGCCCTACCGATTCAACAGGGATCTACCCACCAACAAATAATAGAGTCATCTTTCCTCCCTCCCAAAGTGCCCATGATCTGCCAAGGCATGTAAGTAGGTGTATCCGTGGGCCCTCTGTAGCCCCCTTATGGGAACGAGTTTGCAAGTAAAATGGTACATGGTTTGTGACCAGTCCAAGTGCACGGAAAGGAGCAAACAAGCGAGTGTCACTGGAAGACTTTTGTTTAGTTCTCGGTTTTTCGGAGGTCCGGATCTTCTTCTGTGGGCGTTCCCTAACCCCTCCGGGCTCTGTGAATTGAACCATTACTTGGTGTTTCTGCAGAGTGGAAACAGAGTCGGGAGATTCAAATTGACGTAATGACCACGTGATTTTGCATCGTGTAACATACCACCAACTCGTAATTCTAGGCAGGATAAAATCTACTTGGAATCGAATCATGGGTACTAGGTCTACGCCTCTGTTTCTCGCGCAGTTTCCCCCCCGAGACTGGATGGCGTTCGTCCCGCAGCATCGTCCTTAGTAGGTACTTCTTCGACCTCGGTGGAACCTGCTTCACCGCCAGTCGTTTTCACTGCCCTGCCTTTTTCAGGATCACTGGCTGCCTCCGCGCCCTCCCGGATGATCGTCCGGTGTAGTGAATAGGGACGGATAAAGACAACGAGGATAAGACCAAGAGCTGACAGTGGTGCGTTCACAAACCAGATCGTACTGATAGAACGAGCGAAAGCATGCATTACTTCAGCCCTCAAGATGGCATCCTACGACACAGAAGAAACAGAGGTTAGAGTGTATTGCAATCAATGAAGGCCACATACAGGAATCAACGGCATTTGCCTGATGCTATCATTGACTGAAGCGGTGGAAGTATTGATAATAAGACCCGTGACGCCTCTGAGCCTTTGTTGGAGGCCACTCGAGATGATGGCTTCTCCGATTGTGATACCAATCGTACCACCCAGCGTACTGGAAGGCGTGTGAACCCAGGATCTTCCAGATACAAAAGTCATCACGTACCGTAGGAAGACAAATGCCCCTGTGCTCGTAGCCATATCCTTCAGAGGCATGGCAGCCTGAAGTGCAATGAGGGGTGTCTGTCAATTGGGTTTTAGCAAGACAACGAATGGGGGACGTTTGACATACCTGGAACAGGCAACCAACTCCAAGCGCCGCAATGAGCGGGTATATTTCCTGGGTAACACTGCAAAAAAAATGAAACACAGGTGGCACAAGCCAAACAGCTGGATTCACATGCTAGATGTACTGTCCAACATGATCATGAGGCTCCATCCAATGGTCATCACAACCCAACCTCCCCACATGATCGGACGATACGATCCGGTGCGTGTCACAATTATACCTAAAAATCCAGACTGCAAAGCACTGCCGAGGGAATAGGGAAGCATCCTGTTGTAATAGAAGTGAGAAACCCCACATATCGTCAGATAATTGACCGACTTGACCCCGGAAGCAGTAGCAGATGCGCCGAGGACTATCGAGCTGTCAGCTGTCAAGATGGAAGGAAACGGATTAAACATGCCTTGGTAGTACAAGGGCATATAGCTGAAGGATATTCAGCATGGAGACTGGCCCGCAAAATGAGAAACGTACTACGATCCTATCTTCGAAGTAAACAATGCACCAACAATTGTCAGTATCAATCGACACACCCGTAAAGAAAACGACAGCATGCAGAAACACAGAAATCAGAATGAAGCCGGTCGTACGTGTCTACTAGAAAAGTCAGGAACCTGCAGAGAGAGAAAGAGGCACACAAGCCTTGAACAGTCGCGGCGGGATAATTGCAGACCGCTTGGTGTACACCTCATTGATTGCGTAGACCACAAGCAAAATGCCTCCGATAAGGAGGAGAGAAATTGTCTCCGCGCTTCTCCCTAGATAGTTATTATTATTTTACCAAGTCAGCTCGGAAAAAGTTTTGCATACACGTGGTTTCGCTCGAGTTAAACCCGAGTAAAAGGCAGACTACGCCAGAAACGGCAGTGGCCAATCCGACAAAATCAAATTCGTTGACATGATCACGAAACGATCTCCCTTGATGCGGGTTGAGATTTAAGAAAAGGAATAGCAGAGCCCCTGCTACACCACCAGTTGGTCTACCGAAAAGGTCAAACAGAGCCCATGGACGCATTCAGGAAGAGCCACTGACAGATTTATCCAGAAACACCTTCGAGTGAAAGTCAGGATGATCCTCCAGCATTAATCAGATACACACCATCTCCACGAAACATGGTCAGCTAATGCCTAGACATGATATTAAGCTATAAACGGCGGTTGTGCCGAAGCGGACGTACTCCACCAAGGAGTGGTCCCACCACACTACGACGAGTGAGGAATGTCCTGTTGACCATAGGATACATGGCTTACCTGGCAATACCCCAGGTAGCACTAATGGCTCCCCCATATTTCCCTCGGCTAAGGATCTGAGGGACTGGGAGGTAAACAGGAACGCAAAACTTACTCCTCGAGGGACACAATGTCTGATATGGTGATTTGTACCAATTGGGTGATGCCACCGCCACCTATTCCTTGCACGGCACGGCAAACTATGAGCCATGACATGCTCTGCGCGGCACCACACAATGCTGATCCAACCTGGAAACAGTATCACGTTTAGAGGTTGTTCACGTCGAGTAAGTTAAGTTACAAACCAAAAAGATGACGATGCATCCGTACAGCATTGACTTTCGACCTACGAAACACCAGAAATGAGTAGGGTGAAATGGGCTAGAGGGTATATGTACCTAAAATGTTAGAGAGTTTCCCGTAAAGCGGTCCCAAGGATGCTGAAGCTAGCATATAGGCACTGAGATAAGGGTTAGGTCACAGTGGTTGCACATTGGTGACACGAGCGTCGAGTTTACCTCCCAACCCAACTATAATTGTTGCCCCCGCCTAAATCAGCTACGATGGTAGGTAAAGCCGTAGCTACAATGGTCTGTAATACCACGTCAGACCAGGCAAGAGTAAGATCGGCAAAGAGATACCTGATCGAGTGCGGCGAGGAAAGTGGAACACATGAGACCGAAGAAAACGATTCCGAGGCGATTTTTCGGGACAACGTGTTGTTCCTTCTCCCTCCAGGACGCGCCCGGTTCAGTCTTTGGTGGTGGGTCCTTGAGCACGACAGTGGACGAGGACATGGTCAGAGTGGAGAACGCGGGAAAGAGAACACGGTGGTGGTGGTGGATGGGGAAAGAACAGGAACATCCTGGTCAGCAGGAAATTTATGGATAAATCACGATACGCCCATCATCCCACTTCCGAACTAGCAGCTGAATCACCTCATTTCACCTACGGGCAACTTGCGGGAGTGATCCGCCGAAAACAAGAGTCACGTGTCCAAGCCGGTGGTGTCTCTGTGAGAGTGGACATCGAACTACTTTGCACGAGTAACTCACCGGCAGACTCGGAGCAAAAGGGCTTCTACCAAGCATGGTGGAATACCAAGCATGGTGGAAGAAACGATAGAACCGACTGCAAATGTTGCAGCAGGTGCGGTTCGTAAATACCACAAGTGTCACACTCAGCCATGGGTTACCTGCCCTGGGATATAAAGCCGCCAGTGAACACGTATGAACCATACCGTGCAACATCCTACCAGTCATGAACAACCACGATGCGCCAGTCGAAGCTGACATCGTCTTTGTGGATGCAGAGTTTGAGAACTAACTCGGCAACATGGCCAAATCTGGCAATAACTCCCAGTGGCACGGAAAACCTTATCTCAGCGTCTTGATTTTTGCTCTTGACCTCATTCCGTTCGCCTCTCTCTCTTGTCTACGTAGAATACTGTGATTTCACAAAATGACTGACGTCCCCACCTTTAAACTTGTTCTTGGTATGTCAACATGCCTGCTTTCCGCTCACGACTTGTTCGAGTACTGATTTTTTCTATGTTCGATCGATGATGCCCCGTTCCTCTCGCTTCCCGTCGCATTCCAACATTGCGCGCGCTTCCAACATCTTTATGTACGGCCTCAAAATACTTTAGTTGGTGATGGTGGTACCGGAAAAACCACTTTCGTCAAGGTATAGCCGTGCCACGATGGTAACCTTTGAACCCGATCGCGTGCTGATCCTCACGCCCACGTAGCGCCACTTGACCGGCGAATTCGAGAAGAAGTACATCGGTGGGATTATATTCGTTACTCCCCCGATATTTACATTCCTGATGCAGTTCGTAGCCACCCTCGGTGTCGAAGTTCACCCCTTGACATTCTCAACGAACTTCGGCACTATCTGTTTCAACGTCTGGGATACTGCAGGTCAAGAGAAGTTCGGTGGTCTCCGTGATGGTTATTACATACAAGGCCAATGTGGCATCATCATGTTCGACGTTACCTCGAGAATCACGTACAAGAATGTGCCTAACTGGCACCGTGATCTCGAGCGTGTCTGCGAGAACATTCCAATTGTTCTTTGCGGAAACAAAGTCGATGTCAAGGTGAGTCAATGGACACCGCTATTGTCCCAAGATCAAACTAAAATTGGTATTCCTCGTAGGAACGTAAAGTCAAGACGGGTGCTGTCACCTTCCATCGCAAAAAGAACCTCCAGTACTTTGAGATTTCTGCAAAGTCGAACTATAACTTCGAGAAGCCATTCCTGTGGCTGGCAAGGAAGTTGGTCGGGTAAGCATGGGTGCCATCATGGTTTCCATCAGTCGACACGTAACTTATGTATTATAGAAATCCTGCGCTCGATTTCGTTGCTGCACCGGCTCTCGCTCCCGCTGAAATTGCTCTAGATGCCAGTCTGATCGAGCAATATGAACGAGAATTGAAGCAGGTGATTCAGTTTCATTCTTCGGTTGGTTGTATATAGCTGACTTGAAATACCAGGCTGAGGCTGTCCCTCTCCCCGAAGAGGAGGATGAGCTCTGAGGGTGATCAAGCATCTCTACACATGCTCCATACGACCGTGATCCCATAGTCTTGTGTCACTCATACAGTCTTCTTCCTTTCATTCATCATCTGTCTCGTTTTACCCACTTTCTTATAACTGCAATAGTCCATTGTCTCCTTGTTGTGATCATATTCAGTAAGCATGAATCATATGTTCTTGACAAGCTGGTAGTTTCTGTGGATGTAAGAGAGTAGGTAAATGTAGTGTGGTGATATCATCAGAAGCCAGGTAAAAAGAAATCATTGAGTTCATAAAGTTGGTATGAAGAAAGGCTTCTTGGTCACAACATCCTCCCTTTGCCATGCCTTCTGTGTCAGCAGACCACAACCCACCAACAAGCTCTTTCTTTCAAGGCTTGTAAGCTGCAGTACCCCTTTCCCTTCTTCCAAAAACTGTGTCTTGATTACTTCAGGCCAACTCAAAAAGGCTTGAAGGGTTTCCTGGTCTTTGATGCCCAGCTCAATGAAGGCATCAAGATGATGCTCCAGGCTAGGTGTCAATGAACCCAGAAATCCCCTCATGGTAAAATCATGGTCCCCCTACATCCAATTGAGACATCCCACTGTGTTCAAGAAAGATAAAATTACCACCATATCACCAGGATCTTCAAGGATCTGTGTAGGCTGTAGATAGTCAATGCCTGATTATTAGCAGAACTTGGAAATGCATCAACTAACCACTTTGTGGGAAGCCTTTGACTCAGGCTGCTGCACCCCTTTCTTTTTCCAATGAGCATATTTGGTACACCCAAGGTAAGGCCGCTTCGTGTCTACATATCTCTTGAGATATATCTTTGCTGGCCAAGCATCTTCATACTTGGCCAACCATGGGAGGCGGATTTGGGCCTGGGTCAAAGTTAGTAATCAGTCTCAGGCTGCAAGTGATCGTTGATATATGTACATACCTTTGCAATAAGCCGATCCACGCAGCCTGGCGCTTGCTCTTCTAGGTACTTGAATGGGTGCAGGTATTGGCGATGAAGAGCCTGGATGGTTGTCTGCCGGCGGCACATTGGAAGTCAAGACTCGGATAACAGAGAGGAGATGTAGCTGACCTTCAACTCTTTGTGTTTCTTAGAGCCCTCCTCAATTCCAGCTGCTCGGAGAAATGGCAAGGAATTTCGGCTTGTGTTCTCAAACATTGCCACAATCCCGGGACTCGGGCGAGGAACGACCAGCTTAGACTGGTTGGGCGCGCCTGGCTTGTTCAAGTTGTCAAACTTGAACACCACCCTGGACGGACTCTGCAGCTCTGCAAACCCGCATTTCGTTTCATCGAGAATGAAGCGGCATGGTAACGCTTACTTTGCGTCATGATCACGATCGGACTTGAGGGCCGACTGTAGACCGGCGGGTCTCTCTCGGACAGGAACCTCAGAACGTGACGAAGGTACGAGGTAAAGATGAAGCACGCAGAGTCGCTATATAAGCATCTTTAATCGGAGAAACTAATGCTGGTCCGGCGGGTGTAATCGGAGCAGATGGTATGTTGATCGCGTAGTGTCTGTATCGGTGTGGCTTACATCGAAGGTCGCCGAGGGCCGACTCGGATGGATTTGCACTCAGGCAGGACTCAGTACTAATTTATATACCTGGAGCCGGAGCACCCCAGATGGTGTACTTCACGCGTGGCTCTTCGTGCTGCGTGTGCGGAGAGCGACATGTATGTATCTTCTCTGTACGATCTCCCAGCAGGACGTACCGTAATAGATAACGCTCTGGCAGTGGAACACGTGACTGATAGAGTATGTAATAGTAGTACGCGGTCGAGTACCGCACAGACCTGGCAGTCACTCGCATCGTATTGTCAATCATGCCTGTGAAAAAGTCCCACTCTATCTACCCGCAGCCAGACCCTGTTTTCGAGGATGACATCGACATGGTCCCACAATCCCTCCCGCTCTCTCCACCCTCCTCCGTAGCACCACCACAGCCCTCTCTCGCAGCCCACACCACAGCAACTTGCCCCAAATCAACTCCTACTCAGCAGCGCTCTTCTCCAGATGCCGGAGCTCGTGGCCGTCCCAAAAGGCCATCCGTCCCCACACCCGTCCCGGATCCTGCCACCGACATTACTCGTCTGCGTGTCTGCGCCCAACGCCACCATTGCTTGTATCCCGGTGCTACCTTTCAGGGAACACAGAAGAGCGGTAGGAACAGCTACGATGTTAACGTTACCATCGTCGTACGTTCTGCTTTTGCCATCCACCTATCATGCACTCATGGGCCAAAGGATGTCGACTTTTCTTCCTCGTTCCTTTGCGGGTACCTCCGTATACGCGGACTGACCGATGATTGGCCCGAGTTGACGACATACTTTGACGCAGAAATCATTGGCAATCGCTATGGCTTTCTGACGCAAAAGTGGGGAGCAAATGAACAAGAAGATATGGTACATTGGCAACGCTTCCCGGCTTTCCGGCATGTCAAGAACGAGCTCAGGAGGCCGCATCTAACCATGCCTGATCGCGATCGGGGGGCCGTTTTCATGAGGTGGAAGGAGCGATTTCTTGTCCCTGACCATAGAATACAAGATATCAGTGGTGCAAGTTTTGCTGGTACGTCCTCGCGCTGACTCATAAACGTCCCCCATGTACCAAACATCCACATCGTCTCTGACAGGATTCTACTATGTTTGTGTGGACTTCAATCCTCAGTCTCCAGGAAGCAATATACGCTCTGTCACACAATCATTTCCCCTCTGCGTAGAGGAGTGCGGAGAGGGAGATCTGTCGACGTCGCCCTCCCCTGGTAAGCTAGAATCCATCCCCATTGGTCGTCGCCGTCGAGACTCTAGCGTCCTGCGAGGAGGACGCGGATCTTCTATTGGCCCCCGTTCCCCACCACCGGCTGCTACTATGTGTGGCTTCTACTTCCACCAAAATTCCGAACCGTGCGTGGCGTCTCACTTGCCTTTGTACGACATGAGCTGAGCGATTCACGTACATATCTCAGATATCAGCAATTATCGCTGAGTCACGTTCCTGAACGCTCGAGCTCCTGCTTCGAGTTCCGCTGAGAATCTATATGTAGAACTAATTGGCCTGCGCCCGCGCGATGGGTTTTCATGGCCTTCGCGGTCACTCTCCAGGCAGGGACCGTATATACATGAGCTTGTCTGGTTCTCGTTAGTGTTACCCCCTTCACGGCATCCTACGATACATGTACTTTGTGCACATTCCCTGTTTTCCTTTTCAGTGATCCGGGTCCGATAGTTATTGTCCACTCCATTCCGGTTACATAAGCCTGTAATTCCGTCTGTCATCCAATCACTAGTCCTCTGGCGAATTAGCCTCGGGTGAGGTGGCTCTCCGCGGTCCTTATCGCGGGGGCAGCCCGGTCATCCGGTCCGCGGCCATTTACAGCCTCCTCGGTCCGATGGCGTAACGGCAACGGTTCGTCCGAATCAGCACCAAGTTACATTTCATTTCACGAATTTCGTCCAGTGTATTATGTGGCGCTGCATTCCCCGAAATCCAAGACTAGTACGTACCCGCCAAGACATTATCCCACAAGATATCTAATACGCAGCTCAGCCTCATTGAATCCCATGGGCGAGAACGCGAATCACACAAGTTGATGCGGTCTCGGGGTAGACCAGTGGTGGGGGCACTTACGTCACCCTTGTTCCTAGGACAGAAAGAATGGGACAAACAGAACTTCACAAGTCCTCTTGCCACTGTAGCTATCGATTTGAAAGGTGAGCATGTCAGCATCATTGGCAACGAGTGTTTTGTGCATGGTGCTCTACCTACTGGCCGAGACCTTTCTGACGTGCATCCGTGGCGTAGCAGGCAGGGCGCAGTTCCTGCCGATCATCTCTAGAGTAAACGGCAAATGATCAACTTCTGCCGATCTCCACAATGGTTTATGATTCTGGTGCGCCTATGTATCATCCGGGTTGGGGAAATACAGATGTCCCGAGTGGTTAAGTCGGTGTTCGCCCACGTCCCTGTCCTCGCGAGCATATCGCGCACCGATTATGATTAGGGTACGCCGCCCCTGGTAGTGGTACCGGCGTATGAGTACTGAACACCTTGCTGTTCTGCACAGCTCCGATGTCCAGCTCAAGTGGGATGTGGCCCAAGAAATGGTGTTGTGCTCTCCACCGGAGAGAAGATACCACAGATGTGAGGCTTTCATTTGAATATGATGCTCATCATCGCTACTCACTGAACGGGATCTGGCAGATGGATAGGGATGTGTCCTTCCGAGGGCTCAACGAGCTTGGGTTTGAGAAGTCGGCAAGAGCGGCTGGCGTGGTGTGGGTAGTCGGGACCAGGACACGCATCCCTGTTGATGCTGTGTTGACACATGATGTTAGTGGAGGCTGCGGAGGATGGGCAAGTTCGGAGATGTGAGGGCGGGGATGTTGCGGAGGGCGGTTTTTTGTTTTATTAGATGTGGGTGTAGTAGTTCGGTTTCGACCGAGCTCGAGCGTGATTTCCTTTCTTTACCGCGGAGGCTTGAATAGGCTCAGCCTCGCCAGCGCGAGCAAGTTGAGCCTCTCCATTCTCCCGCTCAACGCCCTCCCTTTTCTTCTACCAGTACATACCTTCCCTAATGGCCTCTCATCCCTCTGGGACCAACAACGTCGTTGGTGTCCACTACCGCGTCGGCAAGAAAATCGGCGAGGGCTCCTTCGGTGTCATCTTCGAAGGTACCCATCCTTCCTCTGCTCCATCATCCCTTCTCACCATCCACCCCAGGGACCAACTTGCTCAACTCCACCACCGTCGCCATCAAGTTTGTGCGTTCGCAGCCGTATCCCCTCTCCCCGGCCCGCTTTCTCATCTTTTCTCGTAGGAACCTCGCAAAGCCGAAGCTCCACAACTGCGGGACGAATGTCGCTCGTATCGCATCCTCGCCGGTTGTCGTGCGTCTCTGTATCACACACCATCTCCATCAACCAACGTCGTTTCTAGCCGGTATACCTCAGATCTACCACTTTGGACAAGAGGGCCTACACAACATTTTGGTCATCGACCTCCTCGGTCCCAGCTTGGAAGACCTCTTCGACATGTGTGGACGCAAGTTCTCCACCAAGACCGTCTGCATGGCCGCAAGGCAGATGGTGCGACTCACCCCAGTCGAGAACAATAACCATGTCTTCACGTCATCCTTAGATCTCCAGAGTGCAGACCATCCACGAGAAGAATCTCATATACCGTGACATCAAACCCGACAACTTCCTCATCGGTCGTCCCGGAACGAAGTCTGCAAATGGTAGGTCTCGTCGTTGATACCAGGAAGACCCAACCTCTCATCGAGGTTCACTGCAGTCATTCACGTTGTTGATTTTGGCATGGCTAAGCAGTACCGTGACCCGAAGTCGAAACAGCACATCCCTTACCGTGAACGGAAAAGTCTTAGCGGAACTGCGCGATATATGAGTATCAATACGCACTTGGGGCGGGGTACGGCGCAGCTAATGGATAATTTGTTGCCCATTGCTGACGCCTCTGCTTGGCAGAACAATCGCGAAGGGATGACTTGGAGTCCCTTGGCCATGTCTTCATGTACTTCCTCCGTGGCAGCTTGCCTTGGCAGGGCCTCAAAGCTGCAACAAACAAGCAAAAGTACGAGAAGATCGGGGAAAAGAAGCAAACCACGCAAATTAGAGAACTCTGTGAAGGCTACCCAGGTCAGTTGCTGAGCTGGGCATCCCCAACTTTGTCTGATCAATTTCCCAGAGGAATTTGGTATCTATCTGAACTATGTCCGCAAGCTTGGTTTCGAGGAAACTCCCGACTACGATTTCTTGAGGGAGTTGTTCGCGAAAGTCATGAAAAACAACAACGATGTTGATGACGGTGTTTTCGATTGGAATTTATTGAATGGTGTGTGCAGACATGCCGCTCTCCCTTCTCGGCTAATCAAATTGTCAGGTGGGAAAGGTTGGGAAGCCTCGATGGTGTGTCGTGCTATATACGATCAATCGGCTATGGGCTGATGACATGACGGCGTGTAGGGTCAACAACCGGTCTTTTCCCAAGTCCAGAATGTGCCAGCAGCTCAGCCTCAAGATCGGCGACGGGATTTAGACAGACAACGCGATGCCGAGTGGAGAAGGACGTCGCAAGGCAACCCACAAGTGATTCCTCCATCTCCTGCACTCGTTCGTCATGGGTCAAAGCAGCGCAGGGTCCCAAATGCGCTCACGCCCGGCGCTGGTGGCGCTAACCCTGGCCAGTCCACACCCCTGTCTGTGGCTGCTCAAGTCAACGTTCCCATATCAACACCTCAGAACCGAGCGAGTTACACCGGTGCGCCACAGCACCCATATGCGAATGCCGCGCCAGGCATGGATTACGGAAACGATGAAACATACCCCAACCAGCCCTACGGTCGTGCTTCTCCTATGGTGTCCACTGTTGGTGCTGCACCGCCTGCGATCAGCAATGTTCGTGCACGAGGAAACGAAGTTGGTGTATCACAAGGAGATGAGTATCACGACCAAAACGGCGATGCCCCGGAACCCAAATCAAGTTTCTGGAGAATTATCACATGTCGATGTGGTTAGAGACCCATCCACAACACAGCTCTACTCTTGCTCTGTCGCGCTTCTCTGTTGCCGTGAACGTACACCCATCACCCGTCGCCGGTCATTTCTTTGCCATCGAATCTTGATATACCCCCTTCATTAGTTGCACCTTAATATCCGCTTCACTGGTCATATGGTTTTTACCAGGACATGGTAATGCTGACATTCTCAGACTCTCAAGATTTTTGCTATCACGGAACCTGAAGAAACCCCTTTTTACGATCTGATTAGTGCTTTGCAAGTTGGTAGCAGAACATGTGTTCAAGGAATCAGTTATGCGTGTCATTTCTAGACATGAAGTAGTGACGGTATCAACTAGGAAAGCAAGATCACAGCAAGGATACGAATTAGAGTGAGTGTTGTCTATGGGTCAACATGAGACTTTGGTAGTTGTACATGATTGGAGACGGTGGACGGGGTGGAAGGCGGCACTGCGATCGCTTTGTCACTTTCGAATGATAATCATCCAAGGGGTGCTACCAACCTTTGTCATTTACTGTGTCGTGGTCTTGCGCGATTGCCGTGTCGGTTATTAGCAGAGCGCTAGATACTGCAGCCTCACCAAGTGCAGTGGAATTTGGTGGGGCTGGGTTGCTAGTCACATTTCCGCTGCGACCCAAAGAAGGTGGTCCTCGCAGTTTGCCCCTTTGCCTCCTTCCGTTCATTGGTCCGGCGGGACCACGTCTTCGACCGTGTTGTTGAGCCCAAAAATAAGGCTCCACCTGGCTACCTTGAACATCCGTGTGTGTTCTCATACTGAAGCTGTGCGGCTCCATTGGCGTTCCCCGACGATGGTACACGGAAACGCTCTCGGGAGAGGATGGTGTGAGTAGAGGGAGGGTCTCGATAGGAGGATGATCTGGCTCCCGGACTACCATAGACCGAGATCGGTCGTCAGTTATGATGTTTCGCATTCGCCACCTAGGATGGGTGGAGAACTCTTGGCGAGGATTGGGGTTGAGGTTGGACGGGCCACTCGCTGGAGGAGGAGAAGCATGGGATCCCGAGGGATTATACAACCTAGTGATTTCATCTAAGTTTTCGCGGTATACCTCGCATTCGCGGTTGCATCTCTCTACCTCAGCCCGTAGATCACCGTTCTCTGCTTGCAATTTTATGATACAACTAGACATGTCCTCGGAAGGCGGGACGAGGGAAGTATTTCGAGTGAAGTTGGGGTTCTTTTGTACACCAATATCCCTATATCGGGATTTCACATTAGGGTTGATAACAGAGCTGCTGACAGGAGTGATTGCGTCGGAAGAGAGAGGTGTAGTAGGGACACGGGAAGTTGCACTAGTGCTGTTTAATTGGAATGTTTGATTTAGTGCGTTGGCAAGGAAATTGCTTTGTGATGGTCGATCTCGGACAATGAGGGAAGAGTGGGTGCGTTTGGAGGATCGTGGTAGCCTTTCAAGTCGTTTTGCGTAAGGTTCTGCTTCTTGCCGCAGTGAGTGGGTCAGGCTCACCGAGAAGCAGGACCTTGTGACAATTTCCTCTTCCTTTTCGACGACCGAGAGGATATCGATATCTCTTGCGCGGCCAACAACAATTTATCAGAATCAGGGGATCTGGCAATATCTGACAAGAAAGGTCCAGTAATTTGCTTTCGCTTCTGTCGAGATGATGAAATATTTTCCCTTTTCTCACTGCACCACTCAGGTTGTGGGATTTCGACACAATCGAAGACAAGCCTCGGTTTCAACTGTGACCCAGTCGCACGTTGAATGTTTGAAGAGGTGGCAGGGGGTAATAACAAGGAGACGGAGAGCTCCATGGGGGGTTGTTGTTCCGGCGATTCCGGAAACGGGATGGCAGTAACCGAGCTGCGTGGTGGAGAATCGGTTTCCGTTGGGAGATCAGTCAGGTCGCTGAGATTCCCCGGATCATCTACAACGGCAAATGGATAAGATGCCACTATATGGGGTTGCCTTGCACTCGAGGGCGAGCAGGGAGCTGAAAGCGGGCCATACTCCGAAATATCAGGCTGTGACTGAATACTTGCACCAGTGGCGCTACCGAGCACTTGAGGCGTACCCGATCTGGCCAAGGGAGACATTGGATCAACGATAGGCGAGCGGGAACCGGGGATGACTAACAAGCTAGACTGGGCGGAGGGTTGTACTTCACTGCCGTTTGGCAGTATTACAAAGTTGCTCGGAGAGTCATCCGAAGCATGGCTATCATGTGGCTCGTCACCATCGAGTTCGTCTGGTGGCCCGACCAACGCTTTGACAGGACTGTTCGCAATCTGGGCGTGATGTAGTCGACAGAGGACCAAGATGTGAAGCGGGACTTACTGGAATCGATGTCGTTTGTGCGAATCGATCGTACCAGCCATGTTTGGTCACTTCAAGTGCTATGGCCCTACAGGTTGTAAAAGTCTTGGCCAGGTAGACAAGCCTGTGGGATGCATTGGGGCGAGAGCCCCTCTCCTCGTCCTCGATGACGCGCTGCCGCAATTCTTGATACTGCTGCGAACTGTTGCGGTGAGACTGATGCCAATTCGCGTCCCCATCGTAACGATCAGAATGCATCAGGGCATCTACTGAATGGACGGAATCTAATTCAAGTAGGTGGGTATAACAATTGGTGAAATGGCACGATTTGCAGTACACAGCTGCAGGAGCAGGCACCAGGTGGGACTCGCGCCGTCGACAGCTCCTTGCTGCCTGGAGAGTGTCAAAGAAACGATGCACCATATGTAGGGAGAAAGGACACACCTTATTGTCGTTTTGTCGTTTTTGGAACAATTTGCAAGCAGCCTCGAATATATTCGGGTCTCGACCAGATAACAATCGACTTTTTCGAATGAGCACAAACCTACGTGTAATGGACACAACTCACAGTGGCTGTTCGGATAAGTACCCGTGCGCATCAATGTAGTCGCTGTCAATGCGTTGAATCGCCCTGACCGCGCGGTCCCTAATTCCTAGCAGGTCACTGAAGGGTCGACACTGAACTGGCTCCATCCTTTCACATTGGCATGTCCTGCCTTCCACATAACACAAGGGACAGAGGACAAGGCCATCGCCAACTGGTAAGATTCCCGCAGAGACGCGAGAAGAAGAGGCGGGAAGACATGAGTCACATTCAAAGAAACTCTGAAATATATCAGCCCCGCAAAAGTCGCAGCGGAGGTTGTCCGTGTGAGAGATGTCTGATTGTGAAACATGCGGCATCGAGTCGCGAGAAACCGAGGCCTCAGCAGCAAGGATGTCATCGAAGAGACGAACAAGTTGTTTCAGGGTCTCTGTAGCTGTGGGACAGGATTTATTTTCACGATGTTCCGGCAGATCTTCCGTGAGTCTAGTGAAATGTTGCAATGCATGGAATATGTTGGATTTGACCCTGTATATTTCCTCTCTGCACACTCTGCGCGTGATGAGTCGACAAACATTTGGCTACCATGTCACCTGAGTTCGTACCTGTGGTAAATGGGAAGCTCGTGCCAGAACGCTGTCTGCAGGCCATGAAGAGACATTCGTGACCATGATGTCTTGATCGTGATTCCACCCTTGTTGACCACTTGATGGCAACTTCTCGGAGGAACGAGGACTAAATCGCCTAATTGCTGTTCAGCGATATAAACATCGAAAGGAGCTTTTGCGAGTTCCTCGATGGTCACCACATGCGTTTCCAGATCAACTTCTTGACCCAACTGGTGAAAATATGCGGCAACCCGAGGAGCAGCGGAAGACTTTGTCATGAACCAAAATGCTGACCCAGAGTGCTCAGAAAAACACATGAGGTTCTGGCCAGACGATGCACAGAGGTCCTTATGGAACGGTGTGAACGTGTCGCCTATGCCCATGTAGCACATAAGAGTCTGAACCTTGGCCTGAACTGATGAGTGGGTAAAAAGGGGAAGAACAGCCAGTAACAAACCTCGTCAGGAAGAAACTTGAGGAAATCGTTCGAGCCATAGAATAAAAGATCGTCAGGTATAGTACCCGAGTGTGCAAGCCATTCTGTCCATGCTGCGGGACAATCGCCATCTTTTCCGTACAGTCGTTCATGTTCTAGAAAAGAAGTAAGTCCTTTGCTCGCCACGCAGGGAGTACGACTGTACAGGCTTACCATCCGCGCTTGCATATGCCGGTGTTTCGCGCAGTCTTTTGATGAAGTCGTCTATAGTGATCTTGAGATCAACCCAGTTGTGTACATTCCGGACGGTTGGATCTTGAGGCTGGGTCAGGGGGGCTTTGGGAAGACGAACAAGACTCACTTTGATCACCATTCTTCTTTAGCCAGTCGATATTGAACAAAGACTTTGGCCACCTGGGATGTCTGTTCCAACCAGTGATGATCAGAGGGTTTCCGTCCCTTTCGACTTCGGGGATGACGATCTCGACTTTGGCATTGGGGGAAGTGTAGTGCACACGCTTTACGGGATGGAAATTGGGAGAGCTTGCGATAATGGACGTTATTTCCCAACCGAATGCTGAAATAAGGGGGCGAGGGGGGGCATGCTGTGGCATCGGCTGGTGGTGGGTGTGGGGAGAAGGCAAGGAGGAAAGAAGAACGAGGATTGATGCTTAAGAGCCGACAACAACGATCAGAAATCACTGACACGTGACCCGTCGCGTCGCGTCTTGACCACTGCCGCCAATGTCAGCCCCAGCGACAAACGAGCATCCCGCAGTCAGCCAGGACCCGGACTTTGATTTCTGGGATTTTGTCGGCTGTGCAGTATGCCATCTCCCTTTCTCGCCAGCAGACAGAGGACCACCCCCCGTGCCATTTTGGATCACCGAATGTGGCCATGTCTTGTGCAACTCTCACCTCAGTCAGTGCCAACTGCTCTTACTCACGCACTATAGTCTACTGATTCTGTCGATTAGACCCCAACCAGAGTTGCTCAAAATGTGGTGAACAAGCCATACAACTCGTGCCCCTCCAGCGCAATGTATGCACCCTTCTCGTCTTGCTCATGCCTCACCCTCTAAATCTACCAGATCGATCCACCCATGTCAGATTGGTTTCGCTTCTTGCCTCACGGAATCGACGCCATAGCCAATGCTGTGAAGGTATGTCCTACCAGGTACCTTGATACCCCGGCGCGTCACTTCTCAGCCGAATTCAGTTTCAGCAAGAGTCGCTTGCTGCCCTCGTGCGACATTATCGAAACCAGTGCTTGCAGCTTTCCTCGACTTGCGATCGATTACGAAACGAGCGCAGGTCGCTGCGAAAGTTGGTACCCTGTCCGATCGACTTGTTCACAATAAGAAATATTCTGTAGGGACAACGAAGCCCTGCGGAGAGAACTCCATCTGTCCCGCAGCAGAGGACTTGTTACGAACCAAACCCTAGAGCCGTCTGCACACTTGAACCACAATGGGAAGCGGCCCATGGCCGAAATGCGAGGGTGAGTTAGCATCATCACACATATGTCTTGGGGCGAAGAAAATCGGTCCAGTCAAAACAGTAGCGTCAAGACGAACTCGAGCCCGAGATCCATCCCGACACCGGTGGGTCCATTGCGTCTTACTCTCCCGCTCGGGGAATACCGCAGTTTCAGTCGACAAGAGCCGTCTGAGCCAGAATTTGCAAACACAGTTGACAGACCTGGCAGCAGCCGGTTTGCAGAGTATGCTCTCGTCATCCCGCTGTGCATCTCTCTTATTAGTTCTCTAGGCAATATGCGTACCACGGAGAGGACAACCCTCGAGTGAGACCACCTCAATCTACAGAAGAACAACAGGCTGCGTTCCTACGACAACCAAGAATGCTCGATATAAACCATGGTATGATGGCTCCGCCTCCTGTGCCGAGTCAGGGAAAGCGCTTCAAACCTGCGACTGGCCAGGTGCCTCCGCAGACTGACCAGGGGATAGAGATCTCGACGTCACAGAACCATGCACCACAGCAAATTACAAATATTTCCGAGCGCATGGGGCCGCCTCCGACTCCTCGGCGACCTTTTTCTGCGGCCCTGCGGATGCCGCCAAGAGTACCGGCCCAAAGTGCATCATCGACCTTGCAGACCAATCGATTTATACCCAGCTCTTCTCACGGTCGGACGTTTTCTGGACTCAGGCCGGCCGTGACATCTACCGGGATGACACCCGCAGGCAGTGCTGGGATAGCTTCGGGCGGAAACCGCATGCCTTTTATGCCGCAAAGCTCGAACGGGTTTGGGTGATAGAACCCACAGTACTATAGACACATTTACACGTACGAGATGGGTTGGTTTTCGTCTCGAGAGTTGTTGCAAAACGATCGGGGTTCAGTGACCGGAGGGTGTGAACAAGGGTGGGGCTCTGCTTCCGGGATGCAACAGCCGTGCGCCACTGCGGAGGGGTCAATTTACAGCTTGCCGCAGCACACCCATCCACCTGCTACCTCTTAGACCCTTCTTGAAGTGCCACCCGACCCTCATTAAACTGCAATGGCATACAGGGACCCTTATGCCGAGCAGTATGGGCGGTATGACCAGCAGTACACTGATGCACCGGCCTTCAACCCGTACAACAACCCACAACCTCATCAGGCTTATGATCAAGGCGCTTATGATTCCTATGGAGCAGGAGGATATCGAGACGAAGCTAACTATGGCAAATCCACGAACCCTGGAGGACCAGCTTTTACGCCTAGCCACTACAAATCAGAGAGCATTCCCCAGTACGACCAAGGAACCTTTGCACGAGCCACCACTGGGAAGTGCGTATCTTGGTTGAGACACCCCCCGCCAGAGTAGGATGCTGAGATACTACGGATTTACAGTCGGCCCCGGGATCTGAGCCACTGGCGTCATGAGCGCCATGGTGGTTTGTGGACCAAGGTACGTCTCGCAAGAACATATAATTACAATATCAAGTGTAACTCTCTGATAGGGTAGTCGAGGGGCGTGCATCGGACGGTTCTGTTGCTGTACTCTCATGATGATCGTCTTCTTCCTTGTTGGCATCTTATTACCCCTTGCGCTGGTGAGTGGACTCTTGTCGAGTGGAACGCAACATCACTAACAGAGCCTGGTTGATTAAGTGGACTCTTCCTCCCAACATCGTAGTTGGAAACGTACAAGCTACTTCGAATGGAAGCGAGGTAATTGCATTTCATCGCCATCACCAACAACCAACCAACCAACCAACCATCCATCCATCCCTATTCCTAGATTCAGCTTCTGAGCAACGGTGTTCAGATTAATCTTGAGATCCCTTTCAAGTATGTGTGACGTTTCAGATGCCTCATAGCTTAGCTAGGCGCTCACCGGAACGATAGCGTCAGCAATCCTAATTATTTTAGTGTGTCGTTTTCCTCGATAACGGCGAATGTACGCGTCTCTCCAGACACCTGCGTTCGTTTTACCAACTACCCCCTCAGATTTACTACCCGATCAATAACACACTTGTTGGGGGAGGGCAAGAGAATGACGTAACCTTTGGTTCGCATTCTAACACAAATTTCACCTTCCCTTTCTCGATTGAATATACATCCACAATGCCATCGAGTGTTACTTCGGACCTGCTGTCAAAGTGTGGCATTGGGGGTGGTACAGTGTCGGACATCACTGTGAACTATGATATCACGGCAAGTCGAGCTCTGGATGCATGCGGAATTTTGCAGGATCTGATCACTTCCTCGTCTGCTAGTTGGCTCTGCGTGTGCTTTTCTTCACTGTCTCACCGACGATCAGCGACTCTGCCAGTTTCCAGTGCCCATTGACGGCATCCGACATATCGGTAAGGGGTTCTTCAGGAAAGCACAATGTGATTTTCTTATGTCTTTTTAGAATCTAACCTCGATACTTTTGGGCACTGGTTGACTTTAATCGGACACCTTGTTATCAGTTTCCTCTGGACACTTTCTACGATATCATGTATACACACCGCATGGACTATAGAACCATCATGTTACTTGTTTCGAGTTGCACGGATACACTCATGATGAGTTTGCGGGCGGCCGCACTTTGATTTAGGCCAGTATTTGTTGCTAGCTGAGCTCTAGGATAACGTGACGGATTTTCTCGATTAACACACTTGGACCTAAAATGTCACCTGAGGGAGAAACATTCCTACCTAGAATACACTCCGTGTTCTACGCGATATTCGATGTCAAAACTGGCCCCAAAATCGTTTTCCAAATCCCCGAAGGTCTCATAGCAATATCTGCACCAGCCACCAGCCTGTCAGTGACTTCCTCGCCGAAACCGTCGAGTGCTACCTTAGCTGAGGGGGAGGAGCAAAAGTTGTCTCGTCGATCCAGCTCTTCCTTGGTTTCAGCAGGTGGCCAACGTCCAAGCCCTCTGCGTCACTTGCCTTCTCCCCAGCACCGCTCCTTCTCTTCTAGTAGGGCCCTTTTTAAATTTAGCGACATATCAAAGTATGTTATCCCCCCGAACCCTCTCTGTGGTCGCCTCGTCATCTGTGCGACGGGGAATTATCGCATCATTGGACTCCCTGTGTCCCTCGCCGGAAAATATGAGCGGAACTTCTTCAGGTTTAACCTCTGTTTCGTTTTCGAACGCTCGGCGAATCTAAGCTGCTATGAACCTATCGTCCGGAAAGTTAGCAGGGTTTTGACAGCTTGCGAAGTCCGTCTTTCCGTATCCTTCCTAACAATCCATGCTGAAAGCATTGCTTTACAGGAAGAATCAACGTTTCTTTCGAACCCCCAGAATTCATCGGCAATGTATATTATTATCGAGCAACTATACGAAGACTTGAATTCGTATTCCGAGACCTCAATCCTGATCGACGATTTCAACTCCATTGAGTTGAAGATCCTCCCGTTCTACCCTAATCCACCCTCAGTAAGGGATTGGCATGTGCCTCTCGCACTAATAAATCTGTCGAAACGTATGGAGGATAACTGGGATCTCACGATGAGAAAGGTAGATTCAACACGTCTCGACCCACGGCCATTTTATAGCTCCCACTTCAGGTCTGCCAATACATCAATGGCATAAACCATGTCAGTCGCATTGCGCAGCTAGCAGACTGCGACCTCGAGCTAACTCGTCAGGCGATCTCTCACCTTCTGTAAGTGTGTGTTGGCCTGCCATTCGTATGTTCATTCATATCGTGTCAGGTATTACCAAGTCATAATGACAATTGATATATTCCAATATTCAAACATGTATACACTGAGAAAAAACGTCCAATGGCTTGCAGATGAGCATCACGTCAAGGATGAGTGTGGTCCCTATGTAACCAAGCCAGGTAACCCAGAACCTTGGTTTCATATGCGTGTCTTGAACATACATTAGGAAAGCCCATCCCGGACTGGCCCGAGCTGTTGCATCTCTACTCTCGGCTGAAGCCTGGACGGACTGTATTCGAATGGATGGAAAGCCACGGGGTGCACGAACTTGGCATCGATGTTCGGAGATTCACGAGCTTTGGCGTTATAAAGGTAGGGCCACGAAATGTGTCCTGCCGCTCTAATTAATAGTACCTCTTGCTAGGGTTTTCTTCGCCGAGTCCACCGCTACCCAGTTTTGATCCCAGAGTCCCCGTCACAAGCAAATCGTAGACGCCGACAGAGTTCGTCATCATCTCCTACCCAACGCACAAACCCGGTAGATTCCGCTGAATCGTTCAGCCGCTTTAGGGGGCGGCTCCCCGACGCTTCGTTCACTGTTCCAGTCAACACTGAAACTCTCCTTAGTTCACCGACTAGAGAAGCTGACCTGGCCAAAAACGCATCTCGAAGGACCAGTGCAGCAGAGAAAGTGTTGGAACAATTACGCTTCAAAACGCTTCAGAAAAGTGGCCCGAACATCACAGTCGGCAACCAACCCTCTTTAGCATGCCCAGAGGAGGTCAGCACCACGCGCGAACGTCCCGTGGTTGGACGACCCAGAGTAAACTCGGATGGTCGCCACCAGTCAGTATACCAACAGTCGGAAGTGTCGAGCAAAGATGGTCGCTCCTTGGGGTATGGGCCTTCTGTCGGACCCATATCAACTGGGCGTCCGAGAATATCCCGTTCACCATCGGCACCGCTGGTCCCGCAGATCCACACATCGTTCTCCCAAGGGTCGGGGCAATTATTTAATGCGTCGGCCCCACCTCCCGATTTGATCTCTTTGCTCGACGGTGAACATCACACAGACGAACTATCAACAAGGTTTGAGGCAGGGTGGCCATTACTCCAGCAATGGCTTGCCGTGATTGGGGGCGGGAGAGGAGACGGAGATTTCGGCAAAGTGTCAATCATTTATCGTTGAGCGACAAGATACTAGAAAGCAGGTTAAAGTCGAGAGTGCAATGCTTTCCTTGTAGTATTTCTGTACATTCTAAGCAAGCGTCCGATTGACGTTGACATAGCCAATTCCATAACATGAATAGAATGACTCGGTGCAGGATGGATCAGACGGGTTTGCAGATACTATTTTAAATGATGTTCCGAAGAAATTTTTGATATCCCGAAGGAACTGGACCCTGAAGATAACAATGTAAACACCAGCCTCGCATCGAGTGTTAGAGTACTGACGTCCGAGGAGATGCATCACCCATCCGACATCGCCCTACGTCTTCGCTGCCTAGTACCATCATCAAAAGCACGAGGCTTTGATGTTTTCGATCAATACAGCCTCCACGCCGTATCTCTGATAAGAGGGCACGGCTCGCCAAGAGTGCCACATCCTCTGGAGTACCGCCAGGCTTCGCGACAGCCTCAGCACAGTGTATAACAGATGTTGTGGACTCTGCTAGCAGAGTTAAGGCGTAGCCTGGGGATCTCCACGACAGTCAATCAAGAAAAGGGCTGAGACGGTAGGTACTCACTTTCCACTCTCGTCGCCCTTGTATACATCAGAGTAGAGGTAGATGTCAGGTATGTAACGATTGAGGACCGAGCGACAGGAATCGATCATGCGATTAGAAAACTGAGGGCTGACCCGCACAGCATGTCTGTATGCGGTCGCATTCATGAGCGATAGTTGGCACAACTCAATATTCCTTACGCGATTCCTCTTATCCGTTTGATTTTGCCTGGTTCAACAAAGTTGAGTATTTTTACCTGCTTGACAACAGGGCAGAGAAACTGCACTTCTCCGCCGCCTTCTGGAGGAGCGCCACGTTTTTTTATCTGTAAACCTTTAGTCCAGGCTGTAAAGCTAAACTGATGCAGAAAAAGCACACACCCTTAGTTCAACACCGTCAGAGACCCCGAAGAGCTGAAGGTGGGGAAGGGTTACCGTCCGGATGAGATCAACCTTGACAGTTCTCAGTGTCGTTGATAGTTAATTTGGTATAGAACGCACAGAAAGATCCATGTCGTCCGTCGTTATCCCTCGCAAAGTGAACTGAAACGGCTTCTTTGAAAAAGGTGCGAGCATAATTAGAGGTTCAAGGAAGTAGCCCACTGCGCGCGAGAGTGGGCATTCGTGGGTCACCGGTCCGCCAGAGATAATTCCTGGTTTGAACAGGACCGCAGTGCCTGAGACGATTCATCAGGCAGATAAACTTTGGATCTACGTGCACTATACCAGTAACGGAGATTTCGATGACAGTGCCATTGGTCGCCTTTTCTAACAATTGTAGAAGGCTGATTTCATGGTCTGAGATGCCAGAAAGTCTGATCTAGCGGGGACCAGACAGGGCATAGTTGCAGAACACACCTTGCAAACCCGGATTCTTATCCGCGGACCTGATCTTGTCTATTCGTACCGTCTTTCCGCTTAAAACTGACAATACCAAACGTTGCCGTAGGTATTGGTGGCCGCTGAAGCTCACCAACTGGCTCCTCTGAGCCATAATCCGGGAGTGGTCCACAGTGTAGGTAGGCTTACATAACAGACATTCGATCGTGAGGGGCCTCGGGTGCAAGGTGCACCACGTAGAACGGCCAACCCGAGGATTACCTCAAGTTGTAGACGTTCCTTAGACATTTCTTCACCTCGTTGATGGAAACCAATTCACTTCATGTCAACGGATCAGCAGCCTCGAACGACTGGCAAGACCGCTACCTCCACATTGACCAAATCCTAGATCGACCAGGTCCACGAACGGACCCATCCTTCTTGGCCGGCGATGAGGTATGGCGACCCGCAAAAGCTTGCAGGTCGGTTCTTACCCTTCCCAGGTTAAGGACTTCCTTAGGAACAAGTGCAAAATCCTGGTCATCGGCGCTGGCGGGCTGGGTTGCGAGATTCTAGCCAACCTTGCGCTGACAGGGTTCAAGGATATTCATGTCATCGACATGGACACTATCGATATTAGCAACCTCAATCGCCAGTTCCTATTCAGGTAGGTCTGTACCCCAGCGTTTAACACGACGCGCGTGCTGAACACAATGGACAGACAAGCCGATGTAGGCAGACCGAAAGCCATCGTGGCGGCCGAGTATGTTATGAATCGGGTGCCAGGTGTGATAGTTACTCCGTGAGTACATGACTCTTGCAATGATGGGTCTTGCTGTACGTCCGACGCAGCTACTTTGGAAAGATTCAAGACAAAGATGACGACTACTACATGCAATTCAATCTCGTCATTTGCGGTCTTGACTCCGTAGAGGCGCGTCGATGGATCAACGCGACCCTTGTTAATCTGGTTGATCCAGAAAACCCAGAGAGTTTGAAACCTCTCATTGACGGGGGCACGGAAGGTCAGCTATGATGAACCTCCCAAGTATCAAAATTTCAGCTTATATCGCAGGTTTCAAGGGCCAAGCCCGCGTCATCCTTCCCACCGTGTCGTCCTGTTACGAATGCTCCCTTGACATGCTAAACAAGCCCACGACATTCCCCATTTGCACAATTGCCAATACACCGCGTCTTCCAGAGCATTGCATTGAATGGGCATCCGTACTCGAGTGGCCTAGAGTAAAAGGAGGTCAGTTCAGTTGGATAATTGCGCGCCTTTTCTTTGTCTGACGCTTTTATCAGAGAAAAAGCTTGACACTGATGATCCCGAACATATCCACTGGTTGTACACTGTCGCATCTGCCCGAGCTAAGGAGTTCAAGATCGAAGGGGTGACTTGGTCACTCACTCAAGGTGTTGTCAAGAACGTGATACCTGCCATAGCATCAACAAACGCCATCATCGCTGGTTCGTTCGTTCGTCCGTTAGTACAGTTTCTCCTTTTTCTAACATGATTTCAGCATCATGTTGTAACGAAGCATTCAAGATCGCAACCAGTTCTGCGGCATATCTCAATAATTACTTCATGCTGATCGGTACTGAGGGTGTATACTCATATACGTTTGAGCACGAGAAGCGCGAGGACTGTCCGGTTTGCGGTGGGAAGGCCTTGGAGATATCAATAGAACGAGAGTACACCGTCGAACAGCTGATCGAGAAATTGACGGAAGAGAAGACCATGTAAGGATTTTTCATCCTGTCCATTCCATCCACACATGCTAACGACATGGATATTCAGTCAAATCAAGAAGCCTTCTCTGTCGACGCCGACGAGACAAATATATTTCCAGGCTCCTCCCCAGCTTGAGGAGGCGACTCGGCCGAACCTGGAGAAGAAGGTATCTGAGTTGGTGGAGGAAGGCGGAGAGGTCACTGTCACCTCACCAACGTTGCCCTTCAACTTGACGTTGATCATTTCATACATGTAGCACAAGTACTGTAACTCATGCACCGGTCAGGGGTTAATTAGTCAGCGCATATCCCAGGTCTTCCAATTTTGAACCGAGTGCTTGTCTGTTACTTACCACTCCTTGTCAAAACCATGCCCAAGGCCGATCTCAACAAAGCAGGCTGGGAGCAGAGCGAGTTTCCAATTCTTTGCGAGACATGTATGGCCGCTTTAGTTTCATAGACGCACCGAGTTCAAGCTAACACCACAGAACAGGTCTGGGTGCTAATCCCTTCATCAGAATGGTACGCCGCTCGATTCCTTTATGCCACCCTGATATTCAAGCGTTCTCGTCAGTCAAAACAGGAGTTTGGCCGTTCGTGTGGAACCTGCGCACGTCCATTCACCGTTTTCCGTTGGAACCCCGGTTCAGGTGCTCGTTACAAAGCCACCGTGATCTGCCAGACGTGCGCCAAGGTCAAGAATGTCTGTCAGACATGTCTTTTGGATCTCGAGTATGGTCTGCCGACCCAGGTCCGTGATACTGCGCTGGCTGTCCAGAGCGAGGCTCCTACGAGCGATATCAACCGCGAGTACTACGCTCAAAACATGGAAAATAAGGTATAGTCCTCCCTCGGTGCCATCGTGCCGAGCGCAGTCTCAACGTGTCTGCGAGTAGATGTCAGACGGTACTACGTCGATGATGCAAGTGGGCGGTAGGGCAACCTCTGCAGGTAAAGAGATGCTAAAGGAATTGGCTCGCACGAATCCTTACTACAAGCGTAACCGACCACACGTATGTTCATTCTTCGCCAAGGGCGAATGCAAACGAGGGGATGAATGCCCGTATAGGTGTGTATTATTGACTATGTACGAACTTTGAGTGACTGACTTCCTGTGCAGACACGAAAAACCAGCTGACAATGAACTCGCGCACCAGAGTATCAAGGACCGTTACCATGGTCAGAACGATCCCGTTGCGCTTAAAATCATGGCAAACCACGCCGTGGTACAAGGACTCAAGCCTCCAGAGGACTCGTCCATTGTAAGTTTCTGCTCCGAATCCGCCATCCGCCATCCAACAAACCCATAATCCTAGATGTCTTTGTTCCTATCATCGCTTCCTGCTTCCGCGACAGAAGCGGAAATACGTACACTTGTCGTGAACTCTCTACCCCACGTCCCTTCATCAGAGCTCAAGTCGGTGGTTCACGTAGCAAAGTCTAGGTGCGCATCCGCTTTTTTTTAGTCCCGCCGCCATCAGCTGATCCCAGCGAAGGTGTGCCTTTGTCAACTTCAAGAATCGGACATCTGCAGAGCGGGCAGCAGAAGCTTGGGCACATGGACTTGACATGGAGGGGGAAAGAATACCTGTAAGATGGGGGCGAGGAAAGAATGGTGGCACCGGGAATGTGTCTGTCAGCTCTACCAACCCGGACACACCACCCACCGTGACTATAACTAACACTGCATGATCTGTATTGTATACTTGGGAGGTTACAAAGTATTTATTTTCGTTGTGAATGAGTCTCGCTGGAAGTAAGGTTACACGTAGATGATCCGATCCGTGCCCTTGGCGAACCACTGAGGAACGGAACTCGGAAGCGAACGTGCGAGTCATAAAAGGATATATCGCAAGGAAGGTTGGTTTGAATCAACAGATAGGCCGCCGGGCCAAGAATAGAAGGAGGGGGTTCGAGGTCCTTGCATAAACCAGGGCAACCGCACTGCCCAGGGAGCACACTGGCCTATCTGGATAAACTAGTCATGATTAAGGGACAAGTCCCATTGGATCCATGAAATCCAGAGCATTGCTAGTCTTTCACTATTGCAAATTATAAGGCAGCAATATGAACAAAGGAATATATCAAGGTGAAACACGAAAGCGTGGAAGTGCAAGTACTATTGTGCCTGAAGTCACGGTGGAAGGGTATCACTTCCGGACAGAAAAGGGATTTTTTGTCATAAATCTAACGCTTCTATTCAGACCCCGCACATCGTACGGAATTAACTCTGCTGTTTGTCTGCAGCTCTACGGAAGGGGTGAATGGTCTAGTGCTACTCTACTGGGTCTGTGTGTTATACTCTTCTGGAACAACTGTTGGTCGATTCACGAGCCCTCCAACCAACCACGACCCTCCAATGATGCCAAGGAGGACGTACAACCCCTTCCTCTCCTCGTCGGTCAACGGTCTCGAGCGAGTCTGGGATTCATGCTCTCCCGCATGCACAGCTAAATTGCCTGCTTCGGAAAACGTACGAGAGACGCTGAACGATCTTGGAAGTCCGAAACTCTCCCAAAAGTCAGCCCAGAATCCGACCTCCTTGCTGGAGGGAGGGTCATCCGCTTGAACGGTGGTGGATAGTGAGTCACCCTCTTGATGCTTTTCGAGGTTGTACACCGGCCCTCCGTCATAATGAGTGGCCGATCCGCTGACCACATGCAACTTGGGGAGCTCGGGTTCTAAGGGAGCATTGGCTGTTCGTCGGGCGGAATTCCAGAAATCGGGGACATAGGGCTGTATTAAAATATTAAATTGATGGAGAGGGAAGAGATAGACGGGAAGAGTTTAGCGATGTATTAGAGCGAAAGATGAAACGGGAAACTCACCACCTGCATGGGCGCACTGGGAGGGGGTTGGGAGAGATCTGGCAATTTGATGGCCAGGAAGCTGGGAATTGTGGATGCGCTGTCGGGTCGTGCGGGTAGCGGGATGCCAGGAGAGATGGCCTGGGAAGTCTTTACAGGAGGAACAGCGTTGGTCGAGGCGCTCCGAGGCGTGTCGGAGGTGTGAATGGGAGGTGGGGTAGAGGTCACCCTGTTCTTCTCATCTTCTTGGATGCGGGCAACCAATGCGGACTTGTTCCCCTTGCTACGGTCAGTCAGTACAATGTGCGCCAGTCCTGCGCGAAAGGGATGTACGTGGACAGACCGCGCGCTTTTGCCTCGTTGCGGAGCTCGACGACGGTCTCGTTCTCCCATGTGCGGGAGAGGAGGACAGTGGAGACAAAGGACCGTCGGTGAGCGGTGTGGAATGCACGCGGGAGACGGGACAAGGACATGGGTGAGTCGAGCAGACGCAACACCGGCCGACGTCAATCGGGCTGGCGCGTGCCACGTGCCACGTGGTACGCCGAAAGGGGCGACGAGCACGCTTCGAGCTCGTCGTCGTGGGCGGTGACGACGGCCACGTTGAATGGGGATGGGATGGGCGTGGAGCAGGAGACATGTGGATCTGGACAGTTGGAGGACTAGGCAGTGTCGATTGCCTCGTGTCGCGTGTCCATCCGCGCGCTATCAAAAATCAGCGTCCTCGTTCATCGTCCACCATCGTCCACCGCCCGGCATGCTCCTCTCCCCAGCGTAAGTCATTCCGTATTCCTCCCCTTTTCTCCTTCATCCCCCGCCCACAGATCTACCAGTGCCAGTCTCCCCTCTCAGTCCTTCTGGAACAAATTCAAGAACAAAAAGAGCGACAAGGACAGCGACTATCGCGAGAAGCAGGGCCATATGGCGCTCGCCAGGCAGCGTCTCCTCACCCTTGCCTACAGCGACATGGAGACCGTCAGAGTCGTCAGTCTCTCCCTTCCTTCTTCCCCGACGCTCGCTCACATCTCCCCTCAGCTGCCACAGAGCTTTCCTGTGAGGACCCCCATTCCGGGCCTCATCGAGCCCCCCACTGATACAAACTCCGTTAGGAACTCGAGGCTGTCGCCAGAGACTGGACAAAGCCTCCCCCAGATGCCATCTTCAGCTTGCGAGTTCCTACCGAGTTCGCCTCTCTCCATGCCTCTGTTCGTCCCTTCTTATCTCGCTCAAATCCTCCCCGCTGAGATCACATCTAGCGGTTAGTCTCGGGACCGTACATTTACGTGCGTTATCTTCGATCGTTCCGACGCAATGCCGGACACTCATCTCGTCCTCGACCGCGTGGTCCAACACACGCAGTTGACTGGCGAAGATTCGTACCAGATCGCCATCATGGGCGTTCAGGGTCTCCGCGTTGAGATCGTCAGTGACGCTCCTCCCCCGCCCGACGAACCACCGTGCGTCCTCTCCCTTCTTCCTCGGATTCTCGCTGACGCTTCTGTAGTCCACCCCCGTAAGTATCTTCTCCGCCACGGACGCACCACATAACAACACCCTGCCCCTCCAGTCCCCCGCCAGTCACAGAAATGCCTGCTACGTTCAACCTCGAACTCGTCCCAGGACAGCAAATCACGCTTGAAACCACAGTTTCTTCCGCTGACGACGTTGATATGGCACGTATGGAAGATGATACCGTCGTCGACGGCATGTTCTGGGGAAAACTCAACATCGTACACTCTGGCGATACTCACACCATCGATTTCACCGGCACAAAGATGAGAGACCCTGACATCACCCAAGATTTTCTCTTCGACTCTCGTGTAATGACCAAGCTTACCACCGCTGCCCGGCCGACCTCTGCCAAGTGTCATCTCAGTATCCTCGCCCCTGCTCAACAATACTGCGATGTAATCTTGACAGTGAACCCCCTTTGGTCACTCGCCTTGACCTGGCCACCAGCCGAGAATGTAGGAGAGAATAAACACAAATATTTCTTGCGAGTACATCCAGGTGGTGCCCTCGAACACTTTGAGAGCGAAATGGTTGTAACGTCTTTATACTACGAAGCGATGTAAGTTTATCTGGACTATGTAATTCACTGGCGTTGACATCTCTTCTCCTCACTAGACCCGACCCAGCCATGGTCGATCCCAACGAATTTATTGCACCACGGAATGGCTTTGCAATGTCTTTCCGCGACTTCATATCCCATCTGATGAACGTGCTGGACCAGCTCGGAATGTCTTTGCACGCACGAACTAACTTTATCAAGTATGCTTTCCTGGTCGTCCGTCCTTTCGGGTTCTTAACAGACTCGTTCCAGTAACAATCTACACGCATTTTCTGGCCATAAGAACATTGCATATCGCTTCCTCTCCCCTACCAAAATCGCCAACGCCATCGACATCTCAGTAACTGCAGACCCATGCGTCTTCACTCGGCTGTTCCTCATCTTTCGCGGCATATCGGACGATGACCTTGGACTATTTGCCGGAGCTGGCGAGAAGGAAGCCAACTCCATGAACTGGAGAGAGGCCGTCGGGTGGTCAGAGAACTCCAAAGACGCAATGATATTCCGTGTCTTGGAGACATCCATCTGGGAGATCGTCTAGACGGCGATGGAGATATGACTTCAAGCGGTGGAGCTGCGGGCAGCCTTCCGCCATCATTTCTTCACATTTGGGACACCGTCTCAGCGACATCATTCTATTTCACCACACTGGTACTGACGGCCACCGATATCCTAGACTCAAGCGTTACTCCCATGCTGTCATGTTTCTGTCGTCTTGCTATCTTTACCATTAATTCGCGATTTCAGGACGGTTTCTCTCGAGTTCCGCGCAGCGCTGTTTCTCCTAGGCATTTCTCTTCGGCGAGCTTGTATGGTTCGTTCTTTATCCTTTACTGAGTGTATCGACAGCTTTTTCGCTTCACCTTTGTCCTTATGATTAATGAATCGACCTAAACTTCTGTAGTCAGTGCCAGATTGGTGTCCCACAGTACTTCTTTCATTTGCCTTTTGTCGTGCTCGCTTGGATGTTGATACACGTTCATTTTCCGAGGTCGAAACCTTGACAGCTGAAAGGCGGATGTTAGTAAGTAGCCGTATTATCTGTAACAGTATCGGAACATTTGGCCAGTGGCCAGCTTCCTCAAATGAGTCCTCAACGAGCAAATGTGAAAAGGGTGCCGGTGATCCTTGAATCTCAGCGTATGTTTACTGTACTACTACAGTAAATGTAACTCTACATGAATATGTACACGGGGGTATCGAGTACAGCTATGGAGGTGGGATAGATCTACAGCACGTTGAGAAATAAGTATAACGATCGTCCATTGGTATATCTGAATGCCAAACGAGTGAATGGAGGGTCACTGGAAAATAATCAGCGTAAGACGAATCTGTACGATTGAAAAGTGGACGCTGTCGGCTAGCGACGTCTATGAAGTGCAAAATCCGTTGGGGGTGGCCAACGGGGTGTGTAATGCCAACCGGACTTGTGGTGGTCCGAGTCGCGTTCGTGGAGGAACACGTTCCCGGACACCAGGGAAAGATTTGCGCATGACCGACTCTAGCGCGGGCCAAATGGTATCCGTATCTCCGTATAGATCCATGAGACGCGTGGAATATGCCCGCGAGGCGTAATAATAGAGGAGTGGTGAGGTCTGCGCGTAGTAGTGTCCGAGGCGACGAGCAAACGTTTCCTAGAAGAGGATGGATGATCAGTGTCACAGTACGGGAAGAATAAAAATCGAGTTGTCGTACTGGGTTATCGTCTGGTCGCCTTGTCAATGGTTCACCTGTCACGTCGTCCAATCCTGGGATTTTAGGAGGACGATAGGACGTGCTGTAAATACGGCCGGATGGGAGATGGACCCAGCGATTTGAAATCCATTGAAACAGCAAGTCATCCTCGATGTCGACATTCACGATTAAATTAAGTGGTATGTCGTGTTTCCTACGAACCAGGTGAGCCATCGGATATCACGGCAAATGCTGCGCAGCTCACGCGAGGAAATTGTCCAATAGCCTTCCTTGTCGCTGCGTGCGTGGAAAGCCATCTAAGATCCAGTTCTGTGGACGCACGCATGAGCCACACATGGCATGAAGGTGACGAGAAGAAGCTCACGTTCTCCTTGAGGGTATCAAGTTTGGTGGTAATCAAGTCTAGCATCATTTCGTCTGGCAAGAGACCGCCAGCGGCAACGATCCCTTCCGCTTGTCTCCCGACCTCAGTCCTGACAGAGAATCAATCACTTAGTGACACGTGTAATTGCCAAAAAAAAAAAAAAGAGACCGACCTTTCCGCAATGTGCTGTCGAAGGAGATCGCCAGTAGATATGGTGCAGATATCGTACTTTTTCGAGAGACGCGCAGCAAGGGTGCCCTTGCCAGAACACGGTTTTCCGAACAAGAGCATCCGCAGAACAGGCTTGCTCTCTGTGGTGCTCTTTTCGGAGGTGGATATGTTGATGTAGGGTGGCAACTCTTGAGACATGTTGTACGGGACAATGCTACAGACAGAGCGCGCGGCATTGCGCAAAGGCAAACGAGAGAGGGAGGCGAAGGAGCTGAGCAGTGCCATGAATGGTGGATGCGGTGCCAAGAGATGGGAAGGGAGCAGTTTAAAAAGGCGGGCTGAGTGGATTTGGCGGATGGCCAGGCATGAAAAGCGGGTGGACGGAATGGAAGACGCGGCTATTATGCTGCACGCCAGGAAGCAAACAATGCGAGGTGGATGACAACAGTTTTGGCTGTGCGCGTTACTCTCGCCACAGCCGACCCCATTGCGGAATGCTCACTGCCAACACCTGCCGGTGGCGCTCTTCTGGTTGGTACGGAGGGATCAACATGGACATGGTCCACACTCGTGGTCCTCGAGGCTACACCGGATGCAATGGCAGTGTAACCTCGTGGCTTCTATTAGTTTCCGTATAATATAAAAGTACAGGAGGACAACCAGGTCATACTAGTCTTGAGGGTATTCGACAAGAAATGCGTGCGAACCATATACAAGTGTCCAAGACGATCATTTTCAATTACTCCATACTGCTGGGCTTCTTCTCGGCGATCGTTTATCTGTCAACACGAAAGGGTTGCTCAGACTATACCGTCCTCGACGTGGCAAACGCTCCCGCAGGTCGGGAAATGATGACAAAACGACCGCTTCGAGTTTCGGCCAAATCTCGTCAGACGTTTCACCTTGTAAAGTGACGAGACGAGCAGACTTGGGATTCGAGGCATAATATGAGAGAAGGGGCGACGTAGAGGCATAGAACTGCTGTAAACGTCGTGAAAAGACTTCCTGTGTGACATGACAGGTAAGCTCTGTGTTCACATCACGTGTAGAAAGCGACTTACGGGATGATCATCTGGCCTTTTTGTGAGAGGCTCCCCAGTTTCGTCGTCAAAGCCTTCCACCTTGGGCCGATTGTAGGACATGTTGTATATCCGCCCTGATGGGAGATGCACCCAACGATCGGATATTCGGCCAAGAATCACCTCGTCAGGGACATCAAGGTTCACAACCAATGTCAGTGGTATATTTTGGCCCCTGTGGAACTGTTCAGGGGGTTGCACACACGAAAAGGGACCGTACACATGCTCTAAATGGGTATCAAGAAGCTTGCCTTGTCCTAGAGTGCGAGGAAAACCATCTAAGATCCAGGGCTAGGGAACCCGTCAATGACCACTGCAATAACAAGCACTCAATTGAACAAACCTTGTCGTGAAGCGCATCGAGTTTGCTGGTGACAACTTTGAGCATGAGGTCGTCAGGAACAAGTCCTCCTCGTGCTACGATCTCCCCAGCCTGGCGGCCAACTCGGGTCCTGTAAATACGTGAGCGGTGCGTTGGAAGCACTGAAATAGTGGTGTACTAACCCCTCGGCGATGTGTTGGCGTAAGAGATCACCGGTAGAGATCGATAAGATGTCATACTTTTTCACGAGTCGTGAGGAAAGTGTGCCTTTGCCAGCGCCAGGTTTCCCAAACACGAGCATACGTAGCACTTGATCGTTGTTACGCTCATCTACTCCATTACGTAGGCCACGGAGAGAGAAGGGCAACGCCTTGCCAGAGGAGGCAGAGTTTGCTATTGCGCGTGTGCCAGGAACAGGTGCGGCACGGACTGCAGACACTGCAGCAGCAAACTTGGCAAGGGACAAGGAGGACATAAAAGGGTAGTCGTGACGCGAACAGAATTGGTACCAGCGGTGGTCCAGACGTCCAGGTCTATATACCAAATTGGCTGTATCGGTCGATGTCGGAATGCAGTGGTCTGATCTGACGCCGACGAATCGCTTGCGGCCGCTAACCTGAGGTGCCGAAACTCTGGACCCCTGACGGTGGGATAAACAAAGGGGCAGGGGGTTGCTCCGACCGTCGAGCGAGTCGAGTGTGTCGCTGGGGAGACGGCGAAGGTGTGTGGGAGAAGCTTGCGCAGTCATCTATCACTCTCCAACTCGTGTGAAAAGGGGGGTAAACGCCACAAGAAGTCGTTGGCATCATGAGTAGCCAGAATTCACTCTCACTCTGGACGTTTGAAAGATGAAAATTGTGCAGATAAAACAAAACAAGGAGGGTATGTGGGGTTTGCTGCGTTTATTTCCGACGACCGTGACAACAGCACACTCGTTTGCGGTTCGCACTATCATCGTGGGCACGACTGCGGCTTCAGAGTCAGAATTCGCCCTACTGGCCTTTGATGATATAGCCCAAGCCTAAGCCTCGAAATTCACACTACCAAGTCATCAACTGCACCAAGTTTTGCTGTTATTGCCATTCAGTGACTCATTCCCCGGTAACCAGACAAACGGATTCCTCCCAACTGTACATGCGCTTTCTTTCTTGATGGTTACCCGCAGCACACATTCATATTTTCATTACCCGGCGACCTTGCTCGCATCAGTCCGCAGCCCGATCCCCGTACATCACTTGCCATACATGCTGACCTCTAGTCGGCGATGCGGACAATGTGTGTGTTTTGTCGTGTTCTTGTGTCCATCAATTCACGTCGCAGGTGTTCATTGCCGTAGTGCAATTGTATAAAGGCGGCGAGCCCGCTTTGTAGACCTGCATTCCAAAGGAGAGTGATCTATCATGAAGTTTTCTCTGGCATTGCTGGCATATTTTGCTGCTGTTGTCGTCGCGAGACAACCCAGCGTCTTGGCCATCAACACCCCCCATGTTTCTCGGGTTTCTCTTCCATGTAGAAACTAACGATGTGGGGTAGTTTCGACGTCGTCGTATGCGAACCCTCGATCATTACTTGGAGCGGTGGGCAGGGTACGTACAGCCCCTGCAAACGTCTTCGCCTAGCCTTACTTTCTTGTACGTATCTTATCTATCTCAATTTCCAAATTCAAAACGGACATATTCTTAGGAGTGCGTTGCGTTTTACTCTTCGCCGTTGCCCTGGACTTGTGAGACGTTTTGTAGCGTTGTCGGAGTGGGTGCTGCTGGTGCCCCTATTGAGTCTCTTGGCAAGCAGACCACCGATTCGGTGACCCGGGTGGTTAATCTCGCTGCTGGCGCGTGCTTTATCTCTATGTACACATTGCGCTGATCTTGTGGATACATATATAGAGTTCACTCTTGAGGACTCCTTGGGCAATCTTGCGTAAACTGCGCCGGTTACGGTCGAGCCCGGAACATGTGAATCCTTGTACCATTCTTTTTGGAAGGATTGTCCTTGAACCCCCATCAGTCTGATAGCCACTGCTTGTTTGGCAGCATAACGGGAAAGACTGGTTTCTGAATGGAAGGTGTTGTTGATTTCCAATGACGTGTAATCACCGTTGTAGTTTCGAGCACTCCGGTGTTTGATTCTTTTTTTTTGCATGGCCAAGTTGGGATGTGTGTGTGGTCTTGCCACGGACCAGCCGTTCTAGGAAGTACCCGGCGAAGTTCCGGGTGTGTGCAAACACTTCCTTGAACCGGGAGCTTCCGAGCTGCAAAAAGGTGCCAAGAGCGGATGTGAGACTAGTAATTTTCACCGTCTCCGACGCGCATGGACAGAAAAGGTTAACCTCGCACAAGGCTCTAAACCCGATCTAGACCCGGTCACAACTGACCGGTCGACCACTCAGAAGCATCAACTGAAACAAACCGTAGCGCTCCGTGCGTTTGCGCCGGTCATCCCCAAGGATGTTCAAATTCAAATAAGAAAGGGTCAAGGGATCGTGGGACGGCTTCTGCAGACCCAGATTGGAGATATGGGTGTGACCCACGACCGCAACTCCTGGAACCCAAACCAGCAACGTGGGTCACTGGACGAGGCTCCACAGACCTCTAACGGCAAGTTCGACCCAAATGTCAATACCGAATTCAAATGACTTGCGTGAGCGGGTTTGGTGCAAACTCCGCACCAGTTCACGAGCTGGCAGCCAAGTCCATCGATAGGCTCCACTTGAGAGCATCTGCCGATTATTAGATCGCGTCCACACTTCGCAGATAGGGAGGTAAGGAGGCGTGGCCGTCTGAAACAGTCGCATGCCCAAAATAACCTATACTAACCAAACACAAATCATGTGGTTGACGGACTTCCAGCGGGGAAGGTGTGTCAGTTTATGCACGCCCAAGGCGCGCCTCCCGGCCTTTTTCCGACCAACCAATCAGCTGCCTCATTTCTTTTACGCCGAGGACACCTCTGACGTCCTTTGTAGGGTCGAGTGCTATGCATATGGCTTCTGCAACGTGCTCGACATGAATGGGTGGAATCGAGAGTGCGTTCGCGATCGAATGGAGAGGGGAGGAGAGCGACGAACCATGAGAAGAGGGGAAGGCGTCACCTACGGCTCGGAGCAAGGAAGACGGGGTGGGCAAGCCCTTGGGAACGCTTGCATGTACGGAGGCTGATAGGTCGATCAGCGCGGCAAGAGGGGACGTGAGCGGCCTGTGGTGCGCGTGATACACGAGGCCTTGAAAAGAACCACGTTGTCGGCTTTTACAAAAAGGGTAGATTGCATGAGGACATACTTGGACGAATGAATACACTGCGATGATTCGGGTGGTCGCGAAGAAGCTGGGTTATTGTTTGCTCTGCCTCGCGTTTGGTCTCGATATACCGTGCGGGCACCAAGGGTCGGAAAATGTCTTCGGCCGAGATGTAGATGAACGGGCGGACACGCGTGACCCCAGGGTCAGGTGTACTGGATTTGAATGCTTCGCAGACTCGAAGAGCTGAATCGAATGAACCAAATTCATATTGGAGCAGCGTCCTGAAGGCAGTTCAGGGAACAACGCACCGGAGTCCCGATTCATCGCCTCGTAGCTACACCTTTGTGGACCTCTGTCAAGTGGGTTTCCACCTCTGCCCGCAATAGCCCCAATGAAGCCAATGACGTCGCCGTGTGCCAAGGCAGACTTGTATTTCCCGTGTTCGAGAAGAGTTCCGAGGGTGTGGACGACAGCACCGACCTTCGGAAGGATGTCGGTGTAAGTTTCAGGAAGGAGAGCATCCGCCTTGCGCCATTCGACCTGGGAACAGCGCCGGTCAGGATATGGACTCATTGGATGATGAGACGGACTTTGGCAACCCACGCTGGGGTGTGACCCCTTGGAGTTTTGTAAGGATTTCCCGAGGAGCTGCCTATTGCATTGGAGGTGCCATGCAACAGAGTGGGCGCGTGAGCGTACCTGATGCTGGTTACCTGGGCGCCGCGCGCCAGCGCAGCCTTGCATACGGCAGAACCTGATGCGGCGGTGATTCACAGACTGGAAGTCAGGCAACGGTTGACAACTTGCCAATGAAGCCGTTTCCACCGACGACGAGGATTTTTTGTGCTAATGGTTGCATCCAAGGCGGGTAAGAGCGACGTCAACAATGATATTGTTCGCATGACGTAAGACACATGTATTTAGGATACAATAAGACCTAGTACAGCGCGCCGCGTTGTATAGAGATTACAACAGTATTCGGTGACAAGGAGCGATAGATGCCCGATAGCAGAACAAAGCAACCAAAGGTATCCAACCTTTTCTTGATGGACAGTTTCAGCCAGCTGGTTTATGCAAGTCTAATGGGGTCTATGGCCACCAGGGCGGACAGCCAAACCTTGGGAAGAGCGGCGACAAGGACTAGCCTCGGCACAAGTCTAGACGAAGAGCCAAGAGACTTTTGGGATGTGAGCAAACGGGGTGTTGGAGAGGGATAGTGAATGAACTGACTTGGGAATTCGCCGACGTTGAGGTTACTCTCAAGGGCTTGGAATGCAGCGACGGAGAGATCGATTGAGTTTTCGTTCTGGCAGGTGGGGCAGTCGTCCGCGATAGTGACTGTGACTGTGTGGCCGTTGTTCGTGTTGGTGATCTGGACGCGCTGACCGCAGAGGGAGGAGGACGGGCCCGAGGTGCCAAAACGCGCCTGATCTGTGGGAGAGGATGAGAGAGGGAGCGAGGGAGAACGGAGGACATGCCCATTGCACAGATGAGGGCGGAGTCCGAGTTCACCTGACCACAGGCGCCGGGGTTACCGTCCTGGTAAAAGTAGGTCGCGCTGCGGAGAACAATAAGAATAGGAGGGGGGAAAACGCGACGGGCTTACACTCCACCGGTGAAGGGACCGCTTGACGCGTCGACGCTGGCTGTCACGGGGGTAAGGGACATGGAGGACGGTGTTGGGGACGGGGATGTCGGGGAGGACGTGGTCGGTGTCACGGAAGAGGACGGCGGGAGGTAAGTGGAGACGGATGGCGTGGGCGGGGCAGAGGAGGACTCGTAGCAGTCGTCGGTCGGGGACGGGGAAGGAGAGACTGTCGGTGTCGGTGTCGGGGTGGGCTCATCGCACGGGTCGATGTCGCGCTGGACGGGACGGGAAGAGACAGAGAGCGAGAGGACTGCAAAGAGAGCGACGAGGAGATACGAAAACATGGCGACCTGGCTCACCCATTTTTTTTCATTGTCTTTATATCGGCGTGGCTGCGGTGCAATCACCACGACAATATCGTCGGCATCTCCCGGCCACTCCAAACCACCACCCTCGATGTGTATGTCTCCGTCTCCGTCCCCTTCTCCCGCTCACCCCCCCACAGCCGACTACACCCAGAACCCGTTCGCGTCCACCCACTCCCTCGACGCCAACCCCTTCGACGACCCCGCAAAGGCCGCCCCAGATCTCGACCGGCGCGAGCGCGACATCGAACGCCGCGAGCAGGAGCTCAACCAGCGCGCAGAACACATCAGAAAGTTTGGCCGCAATAACTGGCCCCCGTGTCAGTCCTCCCCTCCCCTTGCCCGCTCCGTCCTCATGTCCTCCAGTTTTCCCCCTCATCTTCCACTCCATTTCCGACGAGATCCCTGACGCTTCCCGTCCCCTCATCACTCGTCTCTATCAGCTATGGCTCGTCCTCCTCGCGACCCTCTTCATCAACATGCTTGCCTGCATATTCGTCCTCGCGGCCGGCGCGAGTGACGGAGGAAAAGACCTCGGTGGCAGCATTGGGTCCGCCTTGTCATCATTTCCGTCCGATCACCTGCTTACCCTCCGAAAGCTACTTGTTCATCATCTCTCCCCTCTCCTTCCTCTTGTGGTACAGGTGAGCCCACCCCCCTCACCTCCGCCCTCTGCTCACACCCTCTAGACCGATCTACAATGGTTACATGAAGGTGTGCACCTCTCCGCCTGCCTTCCAGACGCCTCTTGACCCACTCCTCAGGAACAAGCCTTATATTACTGTCCGTCCTATCTTCATTTCTCCTCTCCACGTGTCCCAACCCTTGCTAGACTTGTACTTTTTCTTTGGGGGATTCCACCTCCTCTTCAGCGTCTACATGTGCGCCCCTCCTCACACCCGTTCCCCACGTTCTCACTCCCCAACCCCAGGATCATCGGCATCCCCAGCACCGGTTCTGCTGGTCTCATCCAAACTATTCAAATGTACACCCAGGGCCACTGGGCAGCGGGCATCCTCGGCACAATCGCCACCGTGGGCTGGACGCTGCAAGGCCTCGGCAATGCTTTCTATTACCGCCAGGTGTGCTGCGTCTCCGCAGTTACACTACCGACAACTGAACATTCTCTAGATTTGGTATCATCACACTGCCGCTGGCCACTCCATGGACAAGGCGAGTCATCCTGCAACCCGGGAATAAGCCTCTGCTCACCTGTGTCTCCTT
>Ga0307508_10000663_pt1 | contig 41404 bp, 35 predicted proteins | sample 9_EM_MG_FD_203089 | JGI IMG/M metagenome (GOLD analysis project Ga0307508, IMG submission 203089) | Populus trichocarpa ectomycorrhiza microbial communities from riparian zone in the Pacific Northwest, United States - 9_EM | ecosystem: Host-associated > Plants > Roots > Unclassified | place... | reverse complement strand
GGCCGGTCCCATCGGACGCGGTCGCGTTCGGCGAGATCGCCCTGTCAGGCGAAATCCGGCCCGTCGCGCACGGTCCGCTTCGCCTCAAGGAAGCCGGCAAGCTCGGCTTCGAGCGTGCGCTGGTGCCCGGCGCGATTGCCGGCGACAAGAGCGGGCTGACGCTCTCGGGCTTCCGCACGCTCGGCGGTTTCGTTGACCATATGCTCGGGCGAGGATAGCGACGGTCTTTTAGGCAGGTACACGCACCGATGGGACTGACCGCACTCGATATTCTCGTCCTGATCGCGGTCGGCGGCGCGGCCGTTCTCGGGCTGATGCGCGGCTTCGTCACCGAGGTGCTGTCGCTGTTCGCCTGGGTCGCGATCGTCTTCATGTTGAAGCTGTTCCACACCCCGCTTGCGCATCTGCTGTCGAACTCGGTCGGCACGGTGACCGGCGCCGCCGTCCTGTCCTTCGCGATCATCTCGGGCGTGACCTATTTTGCCGGACGTGCAGTCGCCCGCTCGATCGGCTCGCGGACCCGCGATTCGATCCTCGGCCCGGTCGATCGTGCGCTCGGCTTCGGCTTCGGCGCGCTCAAGGGCCTGATTCTCGCGAGCCTCGGCTTCCTGCTGGTCGTGCTGGTGACCGACACAATGCATGGCGGCCCGGCGCACCGCCCCGAATGGCTCACCACCTCGCGCACCTATCCGCTGCTCAACGCGACCAGCGCGAGCATCGCCGATTTCGTCGATCGCCGCCGCAAGGGCCAGCCGGTCTTCGGCCCGCGCGGTGTGGCGCCCGCCGACAACAGCGCCGATGCAGGGAATGTGACGAAGTGATCCTCATGCGCTCATCCGCACGCCAGGGGGTGTGTTGCGCGGTTTCTCGCCTTACATCGGTCGCATGAACGCGCCGCTCTACAACACCGAAATCCTGCGTCTCGCCGCGACCATTCCCCATCATGAGCGGCTCGCCGATCCGATGGGCAGCGCCGAGAAGCGCTCGCCGGTCTGCGGCAGCCGGGTGACGGTCGATATCAATATGGACGATGAGGGCAGGGTGGCTGAGGTCGGCCTGCTGGTGCGCGCCTGCGCGCTTGGCCAGGCCTCGTCATCGCTGATGGCCGCGAGTGTCATCGGCAAGACCCCCGAGGAGCTCGCGGCTGCACGCGATGCGCTCACCGCCTGGCTGGCAGGCGAGGGCCCGCTCCCCGACTGGCCCGGCTTCGAACTCTTCACGCCCGCACTGCCGCACAGCGCCCGCCACGCCTCGATCCGGCTCGCCTTCGAAGCAGCCGCCGAGGCCGCCACCACCGCCCGCGCGGGCGCTGCCGCATGACCGAAACCCTGCTCTACGACGCGGTCGTCCTGCTCGGCTTCGGGCTGTTCTTCGTCCTGATCTTCAGGCGCCTCGGCCTCGGCGCGACTCTGGGCTATCTCGTCGCCGGCGCGCTGGTCGGGCCGCAGGCGTTGCATCTGGTCGGTGGAGCGGAGGGCAAGATCGGCGTCGCCGAACTCGGCATCACCCTCCTGCTGTTCATCGTCGGGCTCGAGCTCAACCCGCAACGCCTCTGGACGCTCAAAAAGGAGATTTTCGGGCTCGGCCTGCTCCAGGTCGTGCTCTGCGGACTGGCCGTTTCGGGCGTGGTGCTGGTCATCAGCAGAATGTCCACCGTGCCATTCTCGGTCGCCGCAGCGCTCGCGCTCGGACTGCCGCTCGCGCTCTCCTCGACGGCGCAGGTGCTGCCGCTGCTGCAATCGGCGGGCCGCTTGCGCACCCCCTTTGGCGAGCGCGCCTTTTCCATCCTGCTGTTCCAGGATCTGTCGATCGTGCCCTTGATCACGATCGTCGCGGTGATGTCGCGCAACCCGGCCGACATGAACGGCCCGCCGGGCTGGCTGCTCTTCATCTACACCGTGCTGGCGGTGGTCGGGCTGATCCTCGCCGGGCGCTATCTGCTGCGCCCCTTGTTCCGCGTCATCGGCAATCTCGGCGAGCGCGAGATGTTCGTCTTTGCCGGCCTCTTCACCGTCATCGCCGCCGCCGCGATAATGGAGGCGCTTGGCCTGTCGACCGCGCTCGGCGCGTTCGTCGCCGGCGTGATGCTGGCCGACAGCCCCTATCGCCACGAGCTCGAGGCTGATGTCGAGCCATTCCGCTCGATCCTGCTCGGCCTGTTCTTCCTCGCGGTCGGCATGATGCTCGATCTCCACGCGATCGCGGACCGGCCCTTCTTCGTGCTCGGCATGGCGCTCGCGCTGATTGTCACCAAGGCGGTGATCATCATGGGCATAGGGCTGCTCTTCAAGATGACCTGGCGCGGCGCCCTCGCGCTCGGGCTGCTGCTCAGCCAGGGCGGCGAGTTCGGCTTTGTCCTGTTCGCCCAGGCCCAGCACGCCTATCTGATCGCGCCCGAGGCGGCGAGCCTGTTCGGGGCGATCGTGACGCTGTCGATGGCGACCACGCCGTTTCTCATGAGCGCTACGCGAAGCATGCGCACAGAACCCGACAAGGGCGGCACCCGCGAGGAGCCGATGTCGGACGGCGCCAATGCGCTGATCGTCGGTTACGGGCGCTTCGGCCAGACCGTCGCGCAGATGCTGATCGCGCAGGGCATTCCCGTCACCCTGATCGATACTGATATCGAGATGATCGATGTCGCCGGCAGCTTCGGCGCCAAGGTTTATTATGGCGACGGCACCCGGCTCGATCTGCTGCGCCAGGCGGGCGCGAGCGAGGCCGAGCTGATCCTGTTCTGCATCGATGGCGACCAGCTCGACGCAGCGCTGATGGAGGCGGTCCATGAGGCCTTCCCCAAGGCGGCAATCTTCGCGCGCGCCTTTGATCGTCGCGCGCTCCTGAAGCTCAAGGGATCACCAGTCAGCGGCGTGGTGCGCGAAGTGCTCGAATCGGCGGTCAAGATGGCGCGGATGGCGATGGGCAGCCTCAACATCAGCGATGAGGAGATCGCCCGCACCGAAGATATGTACCGCGCCCGCGACAAGGAACGGCTCAGGGCCCAGCATGAGACCGGCGATCTCCACGCCGCGGTCGACCGGATCCTCACCCAGCCGGCGCGCGAGAATGAGGATGAGGCGGGATGAAGAACCGCTCGCTGTTCGCGCGGATCGGTTTTGCCGTTGCGGGATGGCGGGCTGCCTGGGCGCGGGAGCGCAGCTTCAGGACTCAGGTCTGGTTCGCCGGTTGCGCGCTGCTTGCCCTGCTCCTGCTTCGCCCGCCACCGGGCTGGTGGGCGATCGTCGCACTCACCTGTGCGCTGGTGCTCGCGCTGGAGCTGATCAACTCGGCACTGGAGGGGCTGATCGATCTGCTTCATCCCGAAGTGAATCCCGAGATCAAGGCGATCAAGGACATGCTCGCAGGGGCCGTGCTGGCGATCAGCTGTGCCGCTCTCGCGGTCGCGGTAGCGCTGGCCGTCTTCTATGTCCGGTCGGTGCTGCTGAAGTTTGAAACATGAGGGGCTGCCCATGAACTGGATCCTGGTCGCCGCGGCCTTGTCGGGCGCAATCGCCGTCGCGGCGGGCGCCTTCGGTGCGCACGGCGCGAGCGGCGCGGCGGCCGAGTGGCTCAAGACCGGCGCGCATTACCAGCTGGTCCACGCCATCGCAGCCATCGCGATCCTGCGGCTGGAGGCGAGGGGGCCGGCCTGGCTCTTCCTCACCGGCGGCGCGATCTTCGCCGGTACCCTCTATCTGATGGCACTCGGCCTGCCGAAATGGCTGGGCGCTATCACGCCGATAGGCGGCGCGCTGCTGATCGCCGGCTGGCTATGGCTCGCCTGGATCGGTGCGCGATCGGCCTGATCTCCCTCTCCCGTTCGGGGAGAGAGCATCTGGTGAACAGCGCGGGGCGCTGTTCACCAGATGCTGGAGGAGCGAAGCGACGGAAGGGTGAGGGGGAGTGAGGCTCGGACCGTGCGCCACAATCCACCGCAAATGACAAACTCTTCAGTTGATTTCCGTGCCGCAGCGCACCATCTCGCCACCCGGACGCGTGACCGCGCGCCCGTTTCGTCAATTTTTCCCAAGCCGGGGATCATGTCCAGCAACGACCATAGTCGATCGACCGTGCCGCCAAGGCCTTTCGCGCTGCGCTGACCCCATCAGCTCACCCGCGACAGGCCATGGCGGCCGGTCGCACAAAAGGTGAGTTATGAACGCAATCCGTTTCTTCGCAGATCTGCGCCGCGCGTCCCCGCCGCGCGATCCCAACATCCTGTTCGCCGAGCGGCTGACTGTCGGCGAACGCCTCGCTGACCGCGTAGCGTCGGTCGGTGGTTCCTGGGGCTTCATCATCGCCTTTGGCCTGTTCCTGGCAGCCTGGGCGATCCTCAACATGGTGCTGCTCGGCGCCCGCGCGTTCGATCCCTTTCCCTTCATCTTCCTCAACCTGATGCTGTCGATGCTCGCGGCCTTGCAGGCGCCGATCATCATGATGAGCCAGAACCGCCAGGCGGCGAAGGACCGGCTCGAAGCGCGTCTCGATTACGAGACCAATCTGCGCGCCGAGGCGCAGATCGAGGGGCTGCACGAGAAGATCGAGCTGCTCCAGACGCAGATCGCGCTGCTCGTAGATGCACCTGCCACGCGCCGCATCGACTCCTGATCGCAAAAAAAATCGCAGCCGCATGTCACATCCGGTCACCCTGTCTCGTCATGTCGTTCGGGAACCAACCCGAACGACAAAGGAAGACGATATGACCCCCAGATTGAACCCCTTCGCCGCCGCTCCCAAGGAGATGAAGGCCTGGCTCGACTACAGCCTCACCGTCGGCGGAAGCCTCGAAAAGCCGCTGCTCGAGCTGGTCAAGATCCGCGCCTCGCAGGTCAATGGCTGCGCCAACTGCCTGCACATGCACACACTCGACGCGCGCAAGAACGGCGAGACGGAGGAGCGCATCTACCTCCTCGACGCCTGGCAGGAATCGCCGCTCTACACGGATCGCGAGCGCGCGGCGCTCGCCTGGACCGAGGCGCTGACGAAGCTGAGTGAAACCCGCGCGCCCGATGCTGTATATCAGGCGGTGAAGGCGCAATTCACCGAGGAGGAGCAAGTGAATCTCACCCTGATGATCGTGGCGATCAACGGCTGGAACCGGATTGCCGAGGGCTTCCGCTTCGTCCACCCGGTCGCCGCCACGGCAAAGGCCGCCTGATGGCATCGGCCCCATCGTCGGACGCAGCGGCGTCGTTCGATCCGCTGCGCCCGACGTTGGTCCGCATCGCCTATCGCATGCTCGGCTCGGTCGCCGATGCGGAGGATGTCGTCCAGGACGCCTTTCTCCGCTGGCTGGGGACCGACCGGGCGGCGGTGCGCGTGCCCGAGGCGTTCCTGCGCCGGGTCGTCACCCGGCTGTGCCTCGACCAGCTCAAATCCGCCCGCCACAGCCGCGAGACCTATATCGGCCCGTGGCTGCCCGAGCCGGTCGTCGCTGACGAGCAGGAGGTCGACGACGTGACCCTGCCGCTGATGCTCGCGCTCGAACGCCTGTCCCCACTCGAACGCGCCGCGTTCCTGCTGCATGACGTGTTCGGCGTAAGCTTCGAGGAAATCGCCGAAACAGTCGATCGCGATCCCACCGCCTGCCGCCAGCTCGCCAGCCGCGCCCGCACCCATGTCCGCGCCGCCCGCCCGCGCTTCGACATGCCGAAGGAGCGAGGCATGGAAATCGCCGAGGCCTTTTTCGCGGCATCGCGCAGCGGCGACATGGACACGCTTAGCGCCTTGCTCGCCGCCGACGTCACCCTCCACGCCGATGGTGGCGGCAAGGCCTCGGCCGCCGGCCGCGCGATCATCGGCTTCGACGAGGTGCTGAAGGTCCAGACCGGCCTCGCCCGTTATTTTGCGGAGCATATGTCCCGCATGATCCGCTGGGGCTTCGTCAACGGCCTGCCCGGCTTCGTGACGATGGAGCATGGCGGCGTGCTGCAAACCACAGCGCTCGCGATCGAGGACGGAAAAATCGTCGCGATCTACATCATGCGCAATCCCGACAAGCTGCGGCATCTGGGCGAGGGCACGGTCCACTGATCGGGGGGGCGGGAAGGTCATCATGGACGGGTCTGTTCATTTGGCAGTCAGCTTCATCCAGCCTATGACAGCCCATGACCCATTTGACGCCCGCGACATCCCGCGCTTTCCCGATCGCGCTTGCTCTGATCGCGGGAGCGTCTTGCTGGCCGACCGCGTCCTTCGCGCAATCCACAACGGCGCCGACAACTGTGCAGCCCATCTCGTCCTCGGCCGACGATACCATTCGCCTGACCGACGAGCAGCGCATGGCGATACTGAACCACAACACGGTCGAGAGCGCCGCCGCCGCCCGCGGCGAACTCCCGGAATCCAGGAGTGTCGCGCGCGGCATCCACGGCGAAGTCGGTGTCATGATCGGCTCGCACGGCACGCGCGGCGTCTACGGGACAGCTGACATTCCCCTTGGCGATAACGCCGGCGCCACGGTGTCGTTCGAAAGCAGCCGTTACGGGTACGGGCGTCAGAGCAGCGGGCGCTAAATCTGATCCGCCGGAAATGCGCGGCCAAGCACGTGGCGCAATTCTTGGCCTACTGCTTCTCGGGGCGTGCGCGAGCGGCGCGCCGTCGAAGCCTACCAAGCGCATCACTTATGCCGAAAACCAATGTGGCGGCGCCTCGCTCTCGTGGAGCGGTCAGAATGCCCTGGGTCCGGAAAGTCGTTATAACCGCGTTTCTGTGGCGGGAACCGGCTTCAGGTGGAACGGCTATCCGCGTTCCGGAAAAGAACTGAGAGATATGTTTTTGAGGGCTCGGGAGCTTGCTTCTCAACCGGTGGTCACCGTGCTCGTCGCCGAAAGCGATGCCGACTGTCGCGAAGTCCGGATCGCTCGTGCCCAGATGGACGAGGTACTCAGCTGCGGGACCGCACCGAATTGCGCAGGAATGTCCGATAACGAGTTGCGGAAGATATTCCCCGCCGACATCGCCGATCAATCCCATAAACGATAATAGCGTCAGCAGACCTCCCGCCGCGAAGAATCGGGAAGACACGAGGCGATGTGATTCAACCTTTCCTGAATCTGTAGCAGTCACAAGCCGGATCCGCTGTCGCAGGCCGATCCGGCTCTTTCACATGACTGAATCGAAATCGAAAACTGCGCGGGCTGTTATCGGATAACAGCCAGTCTCGCCGGAAGCCGAGCAGGCCTAACCCGCTTATCCCGCCGCTACTGTCTCACGGTCAAGAAATGCGGCCACGTCCCGCAGGTCCACCGATTTGTCGAGAAAGCTCTTCCCGATCCCGCGTGCGAGCAGGAAGGGCAGGGTGCCCGCGTCCATCTTCTTGTCATGGAGCATATGCGCGACCAGCGTATCGCCATCCGCCGTAATCCCCGCCGCCGCCACACTATCGGGCAAACCGACCGCGCGCAGATGCGCCGCGACCCGCTCGGCGTCCTGGCCGGAGCAAAGCCCCTTCGCCGCCGAATAGCCGAACGCCAGCGCCATGCCGGCCGCGACCGCTTCCCCGTGCAGCAGCCTGTCGGAGAAACCGGCTTCCGCCTCGAGCGCATGGCCGAAGGTATGGCCGAGATTGAGCAGCGCCCGCGCGCCCGTCGTCTCGCGCTCGTCCTCGGCGACGATCCGCGCCTTGGCATCCACCGAATGCGCAATGGCATAAGACCGCGCCGCCGGATCACCCGCCAGTAGCGCGGCGGCATTCGCCTCGCACCATTCGAAAAAGGCGAAATCGTCGATCAGCCCATATTTGACGACCTCGGCATAACCGGCACGGACCTGACGCAAGGGCAGGGTGTCGAGCACATCCGGGTCGATCAACACCAGGGCCGGCTGGTGGAAGGCCCCGATCAGATTCTTCCCCGCCCGCGCATTGATCGCCGTCTTGCCGCCGACCGACGAATCGACCTGAGCGAGTAGGGTCGTCGGAATCTGCACAAAGCCGCAGCCGCGCTTCAGGATCGCGGTCGCAAAGCCGACCAGATCGCCGATCACCCCGCCGCCCAGCGCCACGACATGGTCGCCGCGCTCAATGCCGAGGTCGAGCAACCGGTCGGTCAGCATCTCCAGCGTCGCCCAGCTCTTCGATCCCTCGCCGGGCGGGAGGATGATCGCCTCGCTGTTCACGCCCGATGCGGCGAGCGACGCCTGCAACGTGGCGAGATGGACTGTGACATTCTCGTCGGTCACGATCGCCATCGTCCGCCCCCGTGCGAACAGCGCGAGCCAGGTGCCGGCCCGGCGGAGCAGTCCGGCCTCCACCACCACGTCGTAACTGCGTTCGCCAAGTGCAACCGGGATGTTGATCATAGGTCGAGCGCTTTCAGGATCGCGTTGACGGTCGCTTCGTGCGGCGCGTGATGGCTGGGCACACGAATCGGTGCCAGCGCGTAGATCGGGTTGCGGACCTTGGCCAGTTCGTCGAGCGCCTGGCGCGGATCGCGGCCGCGCAGCAACGGCCGGGTGTCGCGCCGCCCCACCCGGTCAGCCAGCACCGCGGTATTGGCGTCGAGCCAGATCGCCAGCGCCGATTCGAGGATCAACGCGCGCGTCTCGTCATTGATGAAGGCGCCGCCCCCCGTTGCGATCACCTTGGGCGTGCCGTCGATCAGCCGGGCGATGACGCGGCGCTCCCCGTCGCGGAAATGCGCCTCGCCGAATCGCGCGAAGATGTCGGCGATCGACATGCCCGCCGCCGCCTCGATCTCCGAATCGGCATCGACAAAAGGCAAGCGCATACGCGCGGCGAGGCGGCGGCCGACGGTCGATTTGCCGGCGCCCATCAGGCCAATCAGGACGATCGGGAGGCCGGTCCAGTCCGGTAGGGGTGTGTGTGTTTGAAACATTGAAGCGGGGGCTATACAGCGAGCCTGCCCGTCGGGCAAAAGGCGCGCGCAACCGGTTATTGCAAGTTTGTACAAGGTTCACCCATGTCCCGTTCGTTGATTGCGCTCATCGTCATCCTGGTCGTGGTGATCGGGGGGCTGTTCGTCCTTGCCGGGCGCTCACATGAAAAGCCGCAGGTTCGGGTCGAGAAAGCGGTGCCGCTTGCGAATCTCTCGAACTAGCGTCGCGCTAGGCGCGATCGCGGCAGTGTTGATCGGCGCGGGGATTCCCGCGCTGGGTCAGGACAAGCCCGAATCGATTCTGCCGCCCGGCTTCGGCGATCCGGTCACGGCGCCGACTCCCGCGCCTGCGCCGACCGGAACCCGGCCCACCGCATCAGCGAGCGGCACGCCGGCCAGCGCCACACCCACGCCCTCGGCTTCCGGCACCCCCGGCGCGACCGAAACGCCGGCAATCGATCCCGCCGCGCTCGCGCGCTACGAGATGCCCGAATATGCCCGGCGCTCGCTCGATCTGGTCGGGCCGGTCGGTCCGGCTGAAGGCGGCGTCCAGCCCAATGCGTTCGGCACTGAGGACGGCCGCTATCTCGAAACGCTGATGCGCCGGCTCGACACGCCGATCGCCTCGCGCTGGCTGTCGATCGGCCTCCGACGCGCGCTGCTCTCGCGGCTCGCCACGCCACGTCAGGTCAACGGCGCCGATTTCGCCGCCGAGCGCGCCTGGCTGCTGCTCCGCATGGGCGAGGCCGCCGCGGCGCGCGGTGTCGTGCAATATGTCGATGCCGACAATTATACCCCCAAGCTCTACGAGGTCGCGCTGCAGACGGCGCTCGCCAATGGCGATCCCGCGGCTTTGTGTTCGGCGGCCGATGGCGGCGCTGCGCTCGGGCGTGAACGCGGCTGGGTCCTCGCTCAGGCGATGTGCGCCGGTCTCGCCGGCCAGCCGGCCAGGGCGCAGGCGCTGATCAAATCGGCGCGCGACACCGGGGTTGCCGGCGGCATCGATCTGATGCTCGCGCAAAAGATCGCGGGCAGCGGCGCCAAGGGCGGGCAGGCGGTGACGATCGAATGGGAATCAGTCGATCACCTCACGGCATGGCGTTACGGCCTGGCGATGGCGAGCGGGGCGGAGATTCCCGATACGCTGTTCGCCACCGTCTCGCCCAACGTCCAGTCATGGCGCGCCCTCTCGCCATCGCTGACCGCGAAGGTCCGTGCCAGTGCTGCTGAACAGGCGGCGGTGCGCGGCGTCTTCTCGAACGCGGCTTTGGTCGATCTCTACGGCGCAATCGATGCCGATGATGATCAGTCCGGCGCCGAGGTCGGCATCGCGCATGATCTGCGCACTGCCTATACCGCTGAGCTTCCCGCCAGGATCGAGGCGCTGAAGGGCCTTTGGGACGAGCCCAAGACGCCCGACGCCCGCTATGCCCGCCTCATCCTGACCGCCCGGGCCTCGGCCCGGATTCCGGTCGATACGGCTGACGTCGATGTGGATCGGCTCGTCGCCTCGATGTTGACTGCCGGGCTCGATCGCTCGGCGATGCGCTGGCACGACAAGGCGCCGCGCTATGGCGATGCCTGGGCGATGCTCGCGCTCGCTGATCCCGATCGCGTTGCCATCAGCTATGCCGATGTGGGCCGCTACAAGTCAGCCAATGAGACGGTGCTGAAGCGCCAGATGCTGTTCGCAGGCCTCGCCGGTCTCGGCCGCATGTCGGCGGCCGACATCAACCGCGGCGCGAGCGGGTTCGACGTCGCCATCGGCGCTGACAATGCCTGGACCCGCGCGCTCAGCCACGCCGCGATCGCGCACGAGCCGGCGACGGTGCTGCTGCTCGCCGGCATCGGCATGCAGACCCGGATGTGGCACGGCGTGTCGCCGGTCGCGCTTTATCACATCGTCACCGCGCTCAGGGCGGTTGGCCATGAGGGCGAGGCGCGCATGATCGCCGCCGAGGCCATAGCCCGGCTTTGATTGCCACCGCGCCCGGCACTGACCGCGCGCTGATCGAGCGCTTCCTCGAGATGATGGCGGCCGAAGCGGGTGCCGCGAAGAACACCATCGCCGCCTATCGCAGCGACCTGTCACTCGCCTCGGCCTTTCTCGGCCATGGCCTGGCGGCGGCCTCGGCTGACGATCTGGCCCGGCTCGGCGCACAGTGGCTCGATCTCTCCCGGTCGAGCGTGGCGCGCAAATCGGCTGCGCTCAGGCGCTTCTTCGCCTTCCTCGCCGATGAGGGCCACCGCGCCGATGATCCGGGTGCGGCGCTGCCCCGGCCCGGCGCGCAGCGGCGCCTGCCCAAGGTCCTCGGGCACGGCGATGTCGACCGCCTGTTCGAAGCGATCGCCGCCCGCATCGCTCGCGTCCCGGCCGATCCCAACGACCTCCGCCTCGCGGCGCTGGTCGAGCTCCTGTACGGCTCCGGCCTGCGAGCGACTGAGCTGGTCTCGCTCCCCCGCAACGCCATCGCCCCCGATCGCCCCTATCTCATCCTGCGCGGCAAGGGCGGGCGCGAGCGGCTCGTGCCGATTTCTGATCGCGCCCGCGCCGCGGTGGCGGTGTGGCGCGATCATGTCGCGACCGATCGGCCTTGGCTGTTCCCCTCGGGCAAATCTTATCTCTCCCGGGTGCGGCTGTTCCAACTGGTACGCGCGCTGGCGGCAGAGGCGGGCATCCCGCCCGACCGGATCAGCCCGCACGTCCTGCGTCACGCCTTTGCGACTCACCTGCTCGAAGGCGGCGCTGATCTGCGCGCGCTGCAATCCATGCTCGGCCATGCCGATATCGCGACCACTGAGATCTACACCCATGTCGATGCCAGCCGCCTCGTCGAGCTGGTCAACACGCGCCATCCACTCACCGACGCCAAGCACCGCGTTGACGCGAAGCGTCGCGACGCCTAACCGACGCGACCTGATGCCAAGCTTCCTCGATTTCGAAAAGCCGATCGCCGAGCTCCAGGGCCGGATCGACGAGCTCCGCGAGACCGCCGCCGATGGCGCGGTCGATATCGCCGCTGAGGTGGCCCGGCTCCAGGCCAAATCCGACAAGCTGTTGCGCGACACCTATACGCGGCTGACCCCCTGGCAGAAGACCCAGGTCGCCCGCCACGGCGAACGTCCGCACTTCAAGGATTATGTCGCCGGCCTGTTTGACGATTTCATGCCGCTCGCCGGAGACCGCGCCTTTAGCGACGATCAGGCGATCCTCGGCGGCTTCGCCCGCTTCCGCGATCGCAAGATCCTGGTGATCGGCCATGAAAAGGGCGACGACACCGCCAGCCGGCTCCGCCACAATTTCGGCATGGGCAAGCCCGAAGGCTATCGCAAGGCAATCCGCCTGATGCACCTCGCTGACCGATTCGGCCTGCCGGTCGTCACCCTCGTCGACACGTCGGGCGCCTTTCCCGGCGTCCAGGCCGAGGAGCGCGGCCAGGCCGAAGCGATCGCGCGTTCGACTGAGGCCTGCCTGTCGCTAGGCGTACCGCTGATTTCGGCGGTGGTGGGTGAGGGCGGCTCAGGCGGCGCGATTGCGCTCGCCGCCGGCAACAAGGTGCTGATGTTCGAGCACGCCGTCTATTCAGTCATCTCGCCCGAAGGCTGCGCCTCGATCCTGTGGCGCACCGCCGACAAGGCGCCTGAAGCTGCCGAGGCGATGAAGGTTACCGCGCAGGATTTGAAGGGGCTGGGCGTCATCGATACGATCGTGCCCGAGCCGCTCGGCGGCGCGCACCGCGATCCGGCGCAGGCGATCGCCAGCCTTGGCGATGCGATCGACGGCGCGCTTGGCGAACTCGACAATCAGGGCCCGGTCCAGCTGCGGCGCGGTCGCCGCGAGAAATTCCTGGCGATCGGCCGGATCTAAGTTTCAGCAGGTTTGCGTCCAGAGGCAAAAAGGCGCGGCGGGGTCCATCTTCCGTCGCTCCAGTTTTTCGGCAAGCTGGTAAAGCTTACGTAGCCTTCATGTTGGACGAAACGTTGTTGAACGTCGTCTTCAGCTTATTGCCCAGGCCCTGCATGGCGGTGATCGCCGCCACCGCAATAAGAGCGGCAATCAAACCATATTCGATAGCGGTAGCGCCACGGGTGTGCCGCACCAGATCGATAAGCATTCTAAGCATACATCTACTCCCGGAACGAAAAAGGGCGACGGAACCGAAATCCCGCCGCCCCCTTTTTTCGATAAGCTTTATGAAGCTTAGGTAGCCTTCATGTTCGACGAAACGTTGTTGAACGTCGTCTGGAGCTTGTTGCCCAGGCCCTGCATGGCGGCGATTGCGGCGACGGCGATCAGAGCGGCGATCAGGCCGTACTCGATTGCGGTGGCGCCCTTGCTGTTCTTGATGAACTTGCGAATGGTCTGCATAATTCCGGTCTCCATATGTTGCAACACTTCAGTACCCGGCTGGTCCGGTAGAAAACCGGGCCAGCAGAATCGGTTTAGAAGAGGTAGGTTGATAAAAACTTAAGCCGAACCGAAGAATTTTCAGGGAACCAATTGGCCGCTTGGGAGTTGCGCGCACAGATGAGCGCCGGCTTTTTTACAAAAACCGCGCGACAACAACCAACTAGGGCAGACGGCAGACATCAGGCTTTCCACAAGCAGCTCTAGCCCGCGGCTTCCACCTTCGTGCTCACATTGGTCCACATGCCGATTGTGGTATTCGCGAGCGACTTGAAGCCGACCACCATGGTAATGGCGATAAGCGCCACGATCAGACCATATTCGATGGCGGTAGCGCCTCGTCGATTTTTGGTCAGCCTTCGAATCAATTTGATAAGCATAAAAAGTTCCGCCCCGTTCGGAAAATTCCTGCCAAAAACTAATCGGGGAGCGTTAATGAATGGCGAAGATGCTCGAAGCCCCTCTATTGTCAGTACTAATGACGGTGGTTGCGGTCGCGATGATAGATTGCGAGGGGCGCGTCCTCGTTCAGCGCAGGCCGGCGGGGAAGGCGATGGCGGGGCTTTGGGAGTTTCCGGGCGGCAAGATCGAGGCTGGTGAGACCCCCGAGGCCGCATTGGTCCGCGAGTTGCACGAGGAGCTGGGAATCGGGGTGGAGACGGGCGATCTCGTCCCCGCCGTGTTCGCGAGCGAGCCACTTGGCGCGCGGCATCTGCTGCTCCTCCTTTATGTGTGTCGCCGCTGGAGCGGCACCCCGCGGGCGCTCGATGCGGAGGAATTGCTGTGGTGCCAGCCTGGGGCGCTCCACCGACTCGAGATGCCGCCGGCCGATCGGCCCTTGATTCGCCTGCTCGAGTCGGTGTTGTGAATCGCGCGCCGCGGCGATCCTCGAACAGGCGATTCTATTGCGGAGAAGCATGACCATCCGCCGCTGACTGACGTCCGTATAAGGTCCAATGCGCGCCCGAAAGACCATCGGCTCTGGCACCCGCGATCGGGAGGTAATGCTGCCCGCAACGGTCAACGGTGGCGGGGAAGGTCTCGCCCTTGAACCGGTCCATGAACAGGAACGGCGCAGCGGCGCAGTCTTTATCAAGGATGGCCAATGGGTAGTGAAGAGCCGCCGCGCTATATTGCAGTTGGGCCAGCCCGGTAGCGCGGTCGAGCAGCACCTGCGCCCCGGTCGGTGCGTGCGCCTTCATGTAGCGGACCGCGCCACCCGGATCGCCGCGCTGATTCCGGATCAGAGCGGCATCCTGCACCAGGCTGCCCACACTGAACGCCGCCAACAGCGTCACACCAATCCAGCGTCGCCAACCGCCGACCACCAGCCCGGCCGCGAGCAACTCCCCGATCATCAGCAACAGGGCGATCGCCACGACGAGATAATAACGGGGATGGCCCGGATTCCCCAGCTGAAGGGCGGCCAGCGTCACGGGAAAGGCGATGATCGCCAAACGATAGAACAAAAGGCGCGGGGAGTTCATTTGCCTGGCGAGCACGACCAGAATGGGAACAGCGACGACCAGCCATATCGAGATGATCGGATAGCCGATCGTATAGCCCAACATTTCGATCAGGCCGTGGAAATAGAGTAGCCATCCGAATGTTTCGTACCGGCCAAACTGGAAGCCGGTCGGGCTGGCATAGGCAGCGCCGAAGATGATTCCGAGCGTGATCGCAAGCGCTGCGATCGCCGGCAGGAACAGCCGAAGCGTCTCGATGATCGCCTGCTGGAGCGAGGTTCGCTTCCAGAAGGTGAAGAACCCCCATCCGATCAGGGCAACGCAGCCGAAAACCATCGTCAATTGGGAGAGCGCGCCCAGCGCGAAACACAGCGCCAGACGGAAAGGCGTTCGCTCGCCGGGGTCGCCGGCCAGGCGCCGGTCGACCAGCAGAATTGCGGACAGCAACGCCAGCGACATCGGCGCATAGCCCCGTGCCTCGGACCCCAGGGTCACCATGATCGGGGAGATCGCGAACAGGAGGGCCACCACGACCGCAAACCAGGGGCCGCGGGTGGCGGCAATGCGGGCCGCCACCGCGATCGCAATCGTGCCGGTCGCGATCGAAAGGGCGCGGGCAAGCAGCGGCGGTGCGCCGAACCCGACGAACTGAAGCCACAATGAATTCAGATGATGATTATTGTCGTGATTGATATTCAGGAAAACGCCCAGAGGCGTTCCCGCCTCATGCGCCAGCTGGGCCGACCACGCCTCGTCCAGCCACAAATCGCCTCGTGCGCAAACCAGCCTGAGCAGGAAACCCGCTGCGACAATTGCGACGAGCAACAGGCCATGTCGACCACGCAGGCGCTGAAATACCATGCGGCTGCTTCTGGCACGCCGTAGTGAATGAACTGTTAAGGATGGTGCGATTCCCCCCGACACGTCCCAGGGGCTGACAGTGTCGTTTCGATTCGCGCATAATTAGGGTGTCGCGCGCCATGGCCTTATAGGCGATTCGCATATGGGGGAGATTGGGCGATGAAACGAGGATTCCTGGGCGGGCTGCTGCATGATCTGGAGGCGCCCATTGAGGCGCGGGGTTTCGGCACCGGCTGGTTCGCGGGCTTCTTCGCCCTGATATTCGCGATTGCCGGGCTGTGCTTCGTCGCGGCGCTCCGCTGGCCCGACTGGTTCGCGATGCCCCAGCTCGGCGCGGTTCGGGACTGGACCGGCTTCCGCATCGTCATCCATCTCACCCTGCTTGCCGCGTACGGCCTGGCCCTGCTCAGCCTGTTGCTGCGCCCGCGCAAGGCGCTCGGCGCGACTGCTTTGGTCATCGCCCTGGTCGCGACATTGCTCGGCGGCGCGGCGGTGCAGCCGCACGAGACTCATGCCTGGGGCATTTTCTTCGGCATCGATTTCTTCGCGCTCAACATGATCGCCACCGGCCTGATGTTCGCGCCGATCGAGCGGATCTTCCCGCACCGCCCGGGCCAGCGCCTGTTCCGTGCTGAATGGCGCGAGGATCTCTTTTATTATCTGGTCAGCTCGATGATGGTGCAGCTCATCACCTTCCTCGCGCTTGCGCCCTCCACCTTCATCATGGCCTCGACCAGCAATTTCGGTGCCTTCCGCGCGATGGTCGGCGGCCAGCCCTGGTTTCTCCAGTTCATCGAGGCGATGTTCCTCACCGACCTCGTGCAATATTGGTTCCACCGCGCCTTCCACCGCTGGCCGTTCCTGTGGGGCTTCCACGCAGTCCATCATTCGGCGAAATCGATGGACTGGCTGGCCGGCTCGCGGATGCATTTCGTCGAGGTCGTCCTGCTGCGCGGCGTAACCTCGCTGCCCTTGCTGACCCTCGGCTTCGCGCCCTCGGTGATGCAGGCCTATGTCGCGATGGTCTATATCTATGCGAGCCTGGTTCACGCCAATCTGCGCGGCAATTTCGATACGCTCGGCCGCTTCCTCGTCATCCCGCGCTTCCATCACTGGCATCACGGCATCGAGGAGGTTGCGATCGACAAGAATTTCGCGATCCATTTCCCCTGGCTCGATTGGATCTTTGGCACCCATTATCTGCCACCCGGCGAGTGGCCGAGCGGCTATGGCGTGTCGGAAGAGGTGCCGCGCGGCTACCGGGCGCAGCTTGCCTATCCGTTCCGGCGGCGGGCCGGGTAGGCGCGCCGACGGCCGGCGCCCCGGGGCTCGTTCCGGGGTGACGGTAAAGGGCTTAGCGTGCCACCCTCCCAATTCTATGATAGCCCTTGCTCGACAGGCATCCCAAAAAGGGCCGAATAGCCGGGGGGCGAACTGATGGCGCGACGGCGTTCACTGAACAGCATGCGCGGCAAGGCCGGCGTGATCTTGCCCGGGGTGCTTGCACTGCTCGCGGTCCTGGCACTCCAGATCGTTGGCGTCCGCTCAATCGACCGGATCGGGCTGCTGCTGTTCGACAGTTATCAGCGCGCGGCACCACGCCCCTGGCAAGATGGCGGCGTGCGGGTCGTCGATATCGACGACGAATCGATCCGCCGGCTCGGCCAGTGGCCTTGGCCGCGCACCGACATCGCCCGGCTGACCCAGCAGCTCACTGATGCGGGTGCCGCGGCGATTGCCTATGATATCGTCTTCTCCGAGCAAGACCGCACCTCGCCCGAGCGCCTTGCCGAACGGGCGCGGCGCGACGGGGTGTCGCCGGAAGTGCTTGAGACGTTGAAATCACTTCCCGATCACGATGCGGTGCTCGCCCAGACTCTGGCCCATACTCCGACCGTGCTGGCGTCTTTTCTCACCTATGACGGCCAGGGCGGGCAGATCGAGCCCAAAGCCGGGATCGCCGTCGCCGGCACCCAGCCACGGGTCGGCTACAATTTCACCGGCGCCGTGCAGCCGCTGCAGTTGCTTCGCGAAGCTGCGCCTGGCGGCGGCATCGTCACTCTGGTTCCCGACGATGACGGCATTATCCGTCGCGCGCCGCTGATCGTCTCCGAAAATGGGCAGTTGCTTCCGACCCTCTCGGTCGAGGCACTCCGCATCGCACAGGGAGCGGGCTCGATCATCGTCAAGTCGAGCGATGCCAGCGCTGAAATCGGCAGCGGCGCGACTGTGGTGTCGATCAAGGATGGCGAACTGACCGTGCCGACGACCGCTACCGGCGAACTGTGGATGTACTACACTGCGCCGCGGGCCGATCGCGTCGTCCCTGCCTGGAAGGTCTTGACCGGCAAGCTTTCGCCCCGGGAAATGCAAAAGGCCTTCGAGGGGCGGATCATCTTCGTCGGTACAAGCGCTGCGGGCTTGTACGACCTCAAATCCACCCCGATCGTAGACCGCGAGATGGGCGTGAACGTCCACGCCCAGGCAGTCGAGCAGATGGTGCTCCACAAATTCCTGAGCCGCCCCGATTGGGGGCGGGGCGTCGAGCGCGCCACATTGGTGGTTCTCGGCCTGATCATGGCTTTTTCATTGCCATGGCTTGGCGCCACCCGCGGCGCGATCTTCGGGTTGGTGATGGTCGGTGGCATGGCCGCCGGCAGCTGGTTCGCTTTTCGCGACGGCCATTATTTACTTAACCCGACCTATCCCGTGATCGCGCTATTTCTGGTCTATCTGGTCGAGACCGCGCTCACTTTCTACCGCGAGGAACGCCAGCGCGCCTATATCCACAAGGCGTTCGACCGCTATCTCTCGCCCGAACTCGTCAAGCGTATCGTCGACGATCCCGGCCAGCTGGAACTCGGCGGCGAAGAGCGCGAGATGACCGTGCTGTTCTGCGATATCCGCGGCTTCTCCCACATCTCGGAGAAGCTGACACCGCAGGAGATCATCCAGTTCCTGATCTCCTTCCTCACCCCGATGTGCGACATATTGCTCGCGCGCAAGGCGACGATCGACAAGTTCATCGGTGACGCTGTGCTGGCCTTCTGGAACGCGCCGCTCGACGATCCCGATCAATATGCCAATGCCGCGCGCGGCGCGCTGGCGATGACCGCGCGGCTGCGCGCGATGAATGTCGAGATGCGCGGGCAAAGCGACACTGTCTGGCCGGGTGAAGTCAGCATCGGCATCGGCCTCAATGCGGGCCCGTGCTGCGTCGGCAATATGGGGTCGGCGCAGCGGCTATCCTATTCGCTGATCGGCGACACCGTGAACCTCGCCTCACGGATTGAGGGGATGACCAAATATTACGGCCTGCAGATCGCGATCGGCGAGGATCTGAGGCGCCACCTCCCGCAATTCGCGATCGTTTCGCTTGATCGCGTCCGGGTGGTGGGCCGCGATGCGCCCGAGGAAATTTTCGGCCTGCTCGGCGACGAGAGCCTGGCCGAGACCGCCGGTTTCCGGGATTTCGCCGGCAAGCATCAGGCGATGCTCGACGCTTATCGTGCGCAGGATTGGGCCAGGGCGGGTGAACTGGCGGAAGCGGGGCAGTCAACCGCAGTGGGATATGGCCTGCGCAAATTCTACCTGCTGATGCACGATCGCATCGCCCATTTCGCCGCCAATCCGCCGGGGCCGGATTGGGACGGGGTGTTCTCGGCCACGGAGAAATAGGGCGACCGTTTGCGGTAAAGGCCGGGGGAGCCTCCTGCTCAATTCAAATATTCCCGCACCGGGCCCATCCAGCCCCAATGGCCCGCCCGACCCGCTACAGATCCGACTTCGCTCGCCAGGCTCATCTTGGCTGCCGGCTCGGCATGGACAATGCCGATCTCGCCCGCCTTTTCTCGGTCAGCCCCGCCACCCTCTATCGCTGGCTCGACCAATATCCGGAATTCGCCACCGCGGCAGCGATCGGCAAGGCTGAATCCGCCCGTCCGGTCCAGAAGTCCCAGTACCGGCGCGCGATCGGCGGCGACTACTTCGTCGAGCGCGTGTTCATGCCGCGCGGCGCTCGCAAGCCGGTGGTCGCGCGATATCGCCGCCGTGTTCCCGCTGACCCGAAGGCCGGGTTCTGCTGGCTGCGCAACCGCTGCCCGACGAAATGGCGCGTCAACGCCCCGGCGTCCGTTCGCACCGAAGCATCTCGCCCGGAGACGCTACGAAAGGAGATAGCATCCAGGATCGATTCTCGTAACCAGAAAAGAATTACGAGCCTGTTTGTTACTGCGGTGACTGACGTGATGCGTCTAATTCTAATATTGAAGTCGGGATTGGGTGCGCAGCCCAGGATGATATTGGATGAGTTTCCGGCGGCCATAGCGAAAACACGCGCAGACGTTGGGTCGCGAAAATCCCACTATACTGATCGCGCGTGCCGACCGGTTCTCGGTTTTACTTCCGAGATCAGGCTGGCGCTACACCAATGCCTCGCCCCACTACGCGCCAGGCACCCCGAGCGTTCCGGCTTCGGCCATCAGCTGACTCTTGGCGCCTGGATTGGCCGCAATCGCCGCCTTCAGCGCGGCGCTCGCCTTGGCCGGTTCCCCCAGGGTCATCCGGCTGCGCATCAGCATGATCCAGCCTTCGACATTGGCAGGGTTGGCCTGAAGCTTGGCCTCGAGCTTCCCGACCATCCCCTGGATCATCACATTCTGCTGGTCGGCGGGCAGCGAAGCGGCGGCGCGCATCTGGTCGGGGCTGGGCCCGGGGATCGCGGCGCCCGCGAGCGAGGCGTCGGGCACCATGGGATGCGGGGCCTGCTTCGTGGCGGCGGCAAGTTGCGGCGCGACATTGATATGGTTGATCCGGCCGACCTGCTCGATCGTCCGGCGCAGGTCATTCTCCCAGGGCGCGCCCGGCGGCGTGTCGCGGAGCAGGGCGAGCCAGTCGTTGATCGCGCCCTGATGGTCCTTGGCGAGGTCGCGGGCGACCGCCAGGAAATAGCGCGCCCGCGGTTCCTTGGGGTCGATCGCCACCGCCTTGCGGAAGGCCACCACCGCGTCCGGCGGCATCGGATCACTGCTGGTGGTGGTACGAGCCTCGCCGAGTGCGGACCAGATATCCGCGCGCTGCGGCGCAAGCTGTGTCCCATGTTCGTACGTCGCGACAGCGCCTTTATAGTCGCGGCTGTCGAATTGCGCCTGGGCGAGCGCGAGCCAGGCCTCGACATTCGTCGGCTCGGTGCGCGTGCGTTCCTGCAAGGACTGGAGCGTCGGCGGCTGGTCCGCGGCCGGTGCCACAGGCGGCGGAGTCGCACTTTTCTCGGGGCTTACGCCGCGCAGCGCAGCAAAGGAGATCGCACCGACCAGCACCAGTGCGGCGACAACCAACACAATCAGCCCGGTCCTTGACGAATGCTTGGCCGATTCCATCACTGTTCCCCGCTGATACTGTGGTTCTGGCTGGCGCCCCGGCCCGTACATGCTATCGTGCAAGGGCAGGCGGCAAGCGCAATCCCCACCGGATGCGCGCAACCGCTCCCGGGGCAAGGGAACTAAAGTGAGCGATCGTGTCCGCATCGCGATCATCGGCTCGGGTCCGGCAGGGCTGAGCGCGGCCGCGCGCGCCGCCCAGCTCAAGCTTTCCCATATCCTGCTCGAAAAGACCGATCACCTCTCGGACACGATCTACAAATACCAGAAGGGCAAGCATGTGATGGCGACGCCCAGCCAGCTCGTGCTCCGCTCCGACATGGCGTTCGACGCCGGCAAGCGCGAGGCGATCCTCGGTACCTGGGACACGCTCGCCGCCAGCGCCGGCATCAATGTCCGCTACCGCAGCGAGGTCAAGGCAATCGAGGGCGAACGCGGCGCCTTCCGCATCACCCTGACGGACGGCGCGGTTGTCGAAGCCGAAACGGTGGTGCTGGCGATCGGCACCCAGGGCAACCCGAACCTGATGCGCTGTCCCGGCTCGGCCATGTCGCACGTCCAGTATCAGCTCGACGATCCCGGCGAATATATCGATGAGCACATCACCGTGATCGGCTCGGGCGATGCCGGCATCGAGAATGCGCTCGGCCTCATCGCTGATCCCGCGCAGGGCAATGTGGTCACCATCCTGAACCGCTCGGCCGATTTCGCGCGCGCCAAGAGCGCCAATGTCAAATTGCTCAACGAGGCGGCCGAGCAGGGACGGATCACCATCCGGCTGGAAACCACCCCCGCCGAAGTCCGTACGGGCGAGCTGCAGCTGCTGCTCGAGACCCGTGACGGCCAGGAGACGATCCGCTGTGATCGGATCATTGCCCGCATGGGCTCGGCGGCGCCGCGCGCGTTCGTCGAAGCCTGCGGCATCGAGTTCAGCAGCAGCGATCGCGAGGCCTTCCCCAAGCTCTCGTCGATGTTCGAATCGACCAAGCCCGGCATCTTCGTCATCGGCGCGCTCGCGGGCTATCCGCTGATCAAGCATTGCATGAACCAGGGCTATGACGTCGTCGAGTTCATCAACGGCAACACCACGCTGAAGCCCGCTGACGAACCGATCCTCGCCGCCAAATTCGCCCGCTTCAAGGCGAGCCGTTCAGTTGATCAATGGCTCGAGATGCTTCGCCAGAATGTGATGATCCTGAACGAGCTCTCGCCGCTCCAGATGCGCGAGTTCATGCTCGATTCCGAGGTGCGCGCCTACAAGGCGGGCGAGGTCGTCTTCGAACGCGCCGATCCCGGATCGTCCCTGTTCGCGATCGCCCAAGGCTCGGCCCTGGTCGAGGTCGACAAGGACAATCCCGCGATCACCGTGCCGATCGAGCAGGGCTCGATCTTCGGCGAAGTCGGGCTGATCTCGGGCCGACGGCGCGGCGCCACCGTGCGCGCCGGCACCGACATGATCGCGGTCGAGGTGTCGCGCACCGCCGCGCTCAAACTGATGGCCTCGGTCCCCGCCGCGAAGCGCGCCGTCACGCGCATCTCGGTCGAGCGGCAATTGCTTCAGCTGTTCGGCTCGGGGCTTACCCCGGCCGATCTCGCCGAGGTGCTCGACGCGTCCGAGATCGAGATCGTCTCCGCCGGCAAGCCGATCCTGACCGAGGGCGATACCGGCGAGGATATCTATGTCATCCGCGTCGGCAGTATGATCGTCGAGAAGAATGTCGGCGGCAAACCTGTCTTCCTCTCCTATCTCCCGGCCGGCTCCTATGTCGGCGAGATGGCGCTGATCGGTGGCGGCAGGCGTACCGCGACCGTCAAGGCGGCGGTCAAGTCCGAGGTGATCCGGCTTCCCGGCGCCGCGTTCCGCCGGCTGCTTGAGGCCAAGCCGCGGCTGCTCGAAAAGGCCCGCGCCGACATGGCGCAACGTCAGAACATCAACGCCTTTATCGAGAGCCGGAAGGACAGCTTCTCCGGCGTGGTCGACATGTATTCGCAGACCGCGACCTTCCTCGTCGAGAACGGCATCGGCGAGGCGACCGATGTGCTGCTGATCGACGAGAATCTCTGCGTCGGCTGCGACAATTGCGAAAAGGCCTGTGCCGACAGCCATGACGGCCTGTCGCGGCTCGATCGCGAGGCTGGGCGGACCTATGCCCATCTCCATGTGCCGACGAGCTGCCGCCACTGCGAGCATCCGCATTGCATGGCCGATTGCCCGCCCAACGCGATCCACCGCGGCCCGGACGGCGAGGTGGTGATCGACGATACCTGCATCGGCTGCGGCAATTGCCAGCGCAACTGCCCGTACGGTGTGATCCGGATGGACAGCGTGCCGCCGAAGAAACCCGGGCTGCTGAGCTGGATGTTGCTCGGCGTCGGGCCGGGGCCGGGCGAGGCATCGAAGAAGTGGCGCCATAAACACACCAAGGCTGGCGTCGAGAAGCCGAAGAAAGCCATCAAATGCGACATGTGCTCTGGCATTGACGGCGGCCCGGCCTGCGTCCGCGCCTGCCCGACCGGTGCCGCGATCCGCGTATCGCCCGAGAATTTCCTCAGCGTCGCGCGGCTCGAAGAGGAAACCGGGTCATAGCCAGCCGCGCCTCCCGGGGGCCGGTACGGGCAGGCGAGCGTGGTGCGCTGCACGAGGGATTCCTGCGCCACAAGCGCTTCCGCTGGCTCCGCATCGCCCTTTCGATCAGCCTGATCGCGATCCTCGTCTATCTCTTGATCGACCACACGCCGCGACCCTTCGGCGCGAGCTGGTATGGTTATACGCTCGGCACGATCGGCGTGCTCCTGATCCTGTGGCTGACCGTGCTGGGATTGCGCAAACGCGCGATGACCCCGGGCCGCTGGTCGCTCAAGGCCTGGACCAGCGCCCATGTCTATCTCGGCCTCAGCCTGATCGTGATCGCGACGCTCCACACTGGCTTCCAGTTCGGCTGGAACGTCCACACGGCTGCTTATGCGCTGATGATGCTGGTGATCGTCTCGGGGATTTACGGCATCGCGATGTATGTCGCGGTCCCCGCCGCGCTCAGCAACAATCGCGAGGAGATGACTCAAACGCAGATGGTCGATGCGCTCCGCGCGCTCGATCGCCAACTCCATGACGCCGCCCAGCCGTTGAACCAATATCAGGCCGATCTGGTGCAGGCGTCTTTGGTGCAGGATCCGTTCGGCGGCGGCCTGATCGCGCGTCTTTCGGGCCGATACCCGCGCTGTGCCACGCAGCGCACCTTCGATACGATCCGCGAGCGGACCGGCCCGCAGCCCGATCTCGGCGATGATCCGCTCGAACGCATCGACGCTCTGCTCGAACGCAAGATCGCGATGCTCGCCCAGCTCCGCCGGCATTTGCGGCTGCGCGCGCTGCTCGAAATCTGGCTCTATGTGCATGTGCCGGCCACCTTCGCGCTGATCGCGGCGCTGACGGCGCACATCATCAGCGTGTTCTTCTACTGGTGAGGCGGGCGCGATGACCTTCCTCGTCAAGCAGGTAAGCTACACCGCGGATCACCGCGAGATCGTTCGCGCGACCAAATTCGATCAGCCGAGCCTGACCGTGGGCCGCGCCGCCGAGAACGACATCTCGCTGCCCGATCTGAGCGTCGAGCCACGCCATGCGCGCATCGAGCAGCGCGACGATCGCCGCATTGCCGTGATCGCGACGAGCACGCGCGGCTTTGAGGTCGATGGGCGCACGATGCACCGCACCGAGATCAACGCCGCCAAGGGCGCTGAACTCGGTTTCGGCGGCCACCGCATCACCGTGATGCGCGACGGGGAGGGGCATGTCGTGCTCACCGTCTCGCGGGTCGGCGCTGTGTCGGACACAGCCGGCGAGCGCGATGAGGTTGGCGATTATTCGCTGACGCGCCTGCTTCCCGGCAAGCGCATGACCGCCTGGCTGCTTGTCATCGCCGTGCTGGTCGGTTTCCTCGCGATGCCGATCTGGAGCTTCGTCCAACGCGACCGCCCCGATCATCGCAACATCTATGCGCTCAAGGCCGATCATGTCTGGACGAGCGGCCCGTTAAGCAATGCGCATCACGCGCTCGAGGCCAATTGCACCGCCTGCCATGCCGAGGCGTTCGTCTCGGTCCGCGACGATTCGTGCCGCGCCTGCCACAAGACCGTCCATGATCACGCGCTGCCAGCCCGCCTTGCCGGTGCGCGCGACCAGCCCGGGTTTGGCGGACGCATGCTCGCCAGCGTGGCCAAGGCCTTCAACAAGCCGGGCCCCGGCGCCTGCGTCGATTGCCACCGCGAGCATCAGGGCGCCGGCCCAATGGCGGCGACGCCCCAGGCCTTTTGCTCGGATTGCCATTCGACGCTGAAGACCCGGTTGGCTGATACGAAGCTCGGCAATGCCGGCGATTTCGGCACCTCGCATCCGCAATTCCAGCCGGTTGTCGCGGTGGTGCCCGGCGCCAAGCCAGGGTTGCTGCGCATGTCGCTCGATCATCCGGGCGCTGAGGAGAATGGCCTCAAATTCCCGCACAAGCTGCATCTCGATGCGCTCGGCGGCGTCGCCAAGATGGCGCAGACCCTGAAGGGCCGATCCGGCTTCGGTGATGCACTGGCCTGCGCCGATTGCCACACTCCGACAGCCGACGGAACGCGATTCCTGCCCATCACGATGGAGCGCAATTGCCAGATGTGCCACAGCCTCGGCTTCGACCAGATCGGCGGCACCATCCGCACGCTCCGCCACGGCGACGTGCCGCAGGTCATCGCGGATCTGCGCGCCATGTACCGATCGACCAGCCCGCCCCGGCCGCCCGAACTCGGCACCGCGCGTCGCCGCCCCGGCGTCTATGCCCAGGGCCAGGTCTACCACGCCTATTTCGGCGCGGTCGCTACGCGCCCCGGAAGCGCCGATGCCGCGATCACTGCCATCTTCTCCAAAGGCGGCGCCTGTTATGATTGCCATGTCGTCACGCCGCCCGGCGCAGGCGGGGCGGCCAATTGGACCGTGCTGCCGGTCAATCAGCCGATGCGCTACATGATGCACGGCTGGTTCGATCACGCCGCCCACAAGACCGAGAAATGCGAGACCTGCCACACCGCCCGCCAATCCGCGTCCGCGCAGGATCTGTTGCTGCCCGGCATCAAGACCTGCCGCACCTGCCATGGCGGCGAAACGGCTGCAGTTCCGGTGCCGTCGTCCTGCGCGATGTGCCACAGCTATCATGCCGACAGCGGCGCCCCCTGGGTGCCCGCAAAATCGCGGCGCGTCCGGGCGCTACCATCGACCGTAGCTACCGGAGGTGTCGCAACCAACTAGAGCGGGCAATTAGAACCGGGAGAGGGGGATCATGCTGATCGCACAGATCACGGACGTCCATCTGGGATTCGAGCCGGACAATCCGGACGAGCTCAACCGCAAGCGCTTCGATATGGTGCTTGCCGAACTGATCGAGGGCCGCAACCGCCCCGATCTGATGCTGGTCACGGGCGATCTCGCCGACAGGGGCGATGTCGAGAGCTATCGGCGCGTCTCGGAGGCGCTGAAACGCTGCCCTTTTCCGGTCTATCCGGCGCTCGGCAACCATGATTCCCGCGCCAATTTCGCGCAGCTCTTCCCGCAGGTGCCGATGCCCTCCGGCTTCGCGCAATATTGCCTCGGCCTTGATGGCTTGCGGATCATCGTCCTCGATACGCTTGAGGAAGGGCGCCACGGCGGCGGCTTTTGCGAGGTCCGCGCCGCCTGGCTCCGCGCCCGGCTCGCCGAGCACCGCGACACGCCGACGATGATCGTCATGCACCATCCGCCGCTCAGTGTCGGGATCGACTGGATGGACGTTCATCCCGACGAACCCTGGGTGCAGCGCTTCACCGCCGCGATCGCCGGGCACCGGCAGATCCAGACGATCTGGTGCGGCCATCTCCATCGCCCGATCGTCGCGCAGTGGAAGGGCGTCACCGTCAGTGTCTGCCCCGCCACCGCCGCCGAACTGTCGCTCGATCTCAACCCGATCGACCCCGAATCCCCCGACGGCCGCCCGATGGTGAACGCCGATCCCCCCGGCTACGCGCTCCACCGCTGGACGCAGCATGGCATGGTCACCCATTTCGACGCCGTGCAGGAGCATGTCGTGCTCGCGAAGTTCGACGAGCGGATGCAGCCGCTGGTGCAGCACCTGTTCGAGGAGCGGCCGGTTTGAGCGCCGGTCATGTGATACGTCAGGATTGGAGCGTCGGGCCCTGCATCGGACCTACCAGGCCGTTTGCCCGGCCGGTGAGTGATTCAACCACATCGCCGGATCGGCCATAGAGCAAGCGCCGGACATCTCGCATGCCCGGTGTGCTCCTTCTCATTGTTGGCCTGCTTGATATTTTCCGCTGCGGGAGTGCCCTGATCTACGGCGAGAAATGCTGCCTGAACTGAGGCGGGGCGGTCCAACCTCAGTGAGGCTGCGGTCAGTATCTACCGCCGGGGAAAAGCCAGGGGCGGTCGCCAGTTCTTCATATCGGCTGAATCGCTGACCTTCCACGGCGTGCCCCGGGTGGTCAGGAACAGCTTCTCCATCTCCGCCCGCGTAAAGGGCCGCGAGCCGAGCCGGCCGAACACGGCGATCTGCCCGCCGGTTTCATCGACGGCGCGGTCGCGGTCGAGGCCTTTGGACAGAGCGAGCGCGGGGGAGGGGGTCTTTGCCCAGGCGATCAGCTCGGGCATCGGCGCCGGCGAGAAGCCGTAGAAATTGGGTTGGCTCGCGGGTGAGGTGAGCTGGACCACTTTCAGTCCGTTCCGCCCATCAGCGACATAAGCGAACAGCGAGGCGTTGGTGCTGCCGACGATCACATCCTGCGCATCGTTGAGCTGCCCGCCGAAATCCACCGTCTTGTAGAGCAAAGGCCGGGTCGGGTTGGTGACATTGGCGATCACCAGCCCCTGCGCGCCCGCGGCGATATAGGCGTAGGTCCGAGCGACATAGAGCCGGCGCGCGTCGTGCAGCGCGATCGTGCCAGAGGGCACCGGCACCGGGTCGAGCAGCCGGGTCACGTCGAACAGCTTCACGCCTTCGGCATCGGTCACCCAGAGATAGCGGAACTGGATTGCACTCGCCCGTGCATCCCTGAGCGGTCGCACGGCGGCGAGCCGGGGGTGGAGCGGATTGGCGAGATCGACCACCACCAGCCCCGCATCAGCGGTGATATAGGCGACGGAGCCCGCCAGCACGATGTGCCGCGCGCCCTTCAGCACGCCCTTCTCGTTCCATGTCGCCGCGCGCTTCAGGAAATTGTTGCGGAACTCGCCGTCAGCCATGGTCTCGACATTGACGAGGATCAGCCCCTCGACCGCATCCGTGACGGCGGCATAGCTGTAGATTGGCAGGAAGTTCTGTTCCTGATTCATCTCCCGCATCACCGCGGTATTGCGCAGCGGATTGATCGGCTGATCGGTCGGCAGCGCCATGCAGGTCGCGTTGGGCGAGGCGACATGCGCGTTCTGGCCGAGCTTCGAGAAGGGTGCGGAGACGATCTTCTCGGAGAAGCCTTTGTTGGCGATCGAGGCGACATCATAGACGCGGAAACCGCCGCGCCCTTCCGCGACGTACATATACTCGCCGCGCAGCTGCAGGCAGCCGACCTTGTCGGTCGTGCCCTGGACGACGTTGCGGAACTCCTCCTTCGGACGCGTCTCACCGGAGAAACGCTTGTCGAAGGTCTTGCCGCGCACCCAGTTCTTCAGCTCACGCTTGTTCTGCTCGACATGCATCCGCCAGTAATCGGGATAAGCATAGCGCTGAAGATAGGAGCCGATCACCGCCTGCGGCTCCTCCCATTCCGTCACCCGCACCGCCTCGAAGCCATGATCGAGCCCGGTCCAGGCATTCAGCCCGACGAAGTTCACATAGTTGGTACCGAGCAGCATCAGCTGCGCCATGATCGCATTATTGTCGTCCTGCGCCGACAGATGGCAGTCAGTGCAGGTCTTGGTCTCGGTCGTGCGCACCGTATGCGGGAAGTGCGGCGCGAAGGCCTGGCTCGAAAAGCCGATCGAACTGATCGGCGGCTGCTGGATATAGATCCGCTCGCGATTGACGTTGGTCGAGGAGAGCACCAGCGCCGAGGTACTGCGCACCGGCGTGACCACATTGCCCTTGGTCGTCATGCCGCGCCCGAGCTGGAACATGTCGTCGCGCGCCACCTGTGGGTTATAGGTCGCGAAGTTGCGCGTCTCCTCGCCCTTGAAATGGTGCGTGGTCGATTTCCAGTTGGCCTCGATCGGCAAATGGCAGCCGCCGCAGCTCGTCGTCCAGCTGAGGTGGCAGGTGTAGCAGGTCATTGCATCTTCGCCGTGCGCCCGGTCGCTGGCCGGCACGCCGGGGCCGAAGCCGAACTTGCCATCCTCCGCGCCGGATTTGCTCATCAGCTTGGCGCGCGCTGCCTTGGCGTTGAAATGGGCGTTGGTCGGGTCGACGCTGTCCTTGACGAGATGGATCTCCCAGCTGAGCTTCGGATCGACGATCGAGCGCTGGATCAGCTTGCGCGGGCCCAAAGGCTTGCCGACCCATTCGAAGCGGCGCTCGCCGTCCGGGTTGCGCAATATCTCGAGGTCATTGCCCTGCGGCCGCGCCGCCGGCCCCGAGGTGCGCAAGGTCGGATAGGCGTCGGCGGTGCCGTGGCAATCCTTGCAGCCGATCTCGACTGCATTGGCGACCTCGCCATAGATCAGACCGTTGCCGTGGCTGTCCTGCGCGAAATGGCAGTCGGCGCACTGCATGCCCTTCTCGGCATGGATATCCATGAGGTGGACCGCTTTGCCCGGATTGGCGCCCGGCGGCACGAACTTGCCCTCACCAGCCTTGCGCCATTTCTCGGGGTCGTCGGGCCAGACGATCTTGCCGTCCTTGTCGAGCAGATTGCCCTCACGATCGCGCTTGAACACGCCGCGGAAATTCCAGCCATGGCCGTGATAATCGGCGAACTGCGTGTCCTTCAGCGTCGGGTTGAGATCATAGACGTTGCGCAGGAAATCCGGATCGCTCCAGTTGCCGCGTACGGCCGCCGCTTCCGGATTTCGCTCGTTCGCGGCCCGGGTCTCGGCGGCGGTCGGGTATTTCTGCTCCTTCGGCCACATCGATGGCGCGTCGGATTCATAGTCCCACATCGTGTAGCCGAGATACGAGTTCAGGAAGATGTTGGGCTGGTGCATGTGGCAGCTCATGCACTGGGCGGTCGGGATCGCCCGGGTGAATTCATGGCGCAGCGGATGGCCGCTATCGGGCTTCACCAGCCCGCCATGGGTGCTCGTCTTCGCCGCGATGGTGGGATCGACCGTGACGCTCTGACCGTCGCGGCCGTCCTTCGCATAGATCAGGCTGTGCCGCGGCTCGCGGTCATTGGCGTAGATTACATGGCAGCCGGTGCAGCCCGATCCGCGATAGTCGCCGGGCTGCTCATTGGTGCCCATGAACCACATCAGCGGATCGTTGAGCCGGGTCTTGTGGATGTTGAGGATCGGGATCGCGACGCGCAGTCCGGTGCCCGGGCCACGGTTCGATTGCTTCAGGTCCGGCCGGCCGGGTTCCTCGAGCTTCTGGATCGATCCGCTCGGGTTGGGCAGCCCTACCTCGGCGAACTGCGTGCTGATATTGCGCCCGCCGCGCTCGAACACGCGGAAGATATCGCCCGGCGGCGTCACCTGCCAGGTCGGCAGCGGATAGAGCGCCGCCAGCGCGCCGCGCTTCTCCTGTTCCTTCGTCACCGTGCCGGGAGGCGAGCCGGGCGAGACGATCTTCGCCGCCTCGCCCTTGGCGGTATAGGCCTCGCCGAAGACATAGCTTTTGTACGGGACGATGCCGTTATTATAGGCCGCCCCGCCAAACAGCATCGCGCCCGACGCCATGATCGACCGCTCGGCCGCCTCGATCACTTCGATATGGCAGGCGCCGCACGAGTTGCGCACCACGCGATAATCGCCCGGATTGACGAAGCGGATATATTCGGGCGCCTCGTCATTGAGCAAAGTGTAGCTTTGCTTCGGATTGGCCGAGTCCGGATAGTGCCAGCGATGCGGATAGCGCGGCAGCACATGCGCCCGCTCGCGCGCGGCGATATAGGCCGGGTCCTTGACGCCAAGCTGCGGATCGCCGCGCACGGCCGCATCGCCGCCATGGCAGTCGACGCAGCCGAGCTGGACCGCCGGGCTCGCATGCATCGAGGGTTGGTCGGTGCGGGTATGGCATGAATAGCACCCGTCGGATTTGGTCGCGACCTGCTCGATGGTCTGGCTCATCGGCGCGGCGAGCATCGGCGCATAGGTCCGCGCCACCGGCTTCTCCTCGTCGCTCGCGTGCAGCATCGCCGCCGGCACCAGCAGGGCGAGGCCGATCGGCAGCAACAGGGATAGGAAGCGGCGCATCAGTAGCTGAGGATCACATTGGCCAGGATCGAATAATAGTGCCGATCCTGAGATTTGTTGGTGAAAAGATCGCGGAAACCATTGCCAGGCAACAAAATAGCTCCGGACAGCCGCACCACGATATTCTGCGTCGCCTTGGGCCGCCAGATTGCCGCCGCCGACAGGTCCCAGCCGATATTCTTCGGAATGCTGCCCTCGTTACGCAGCGTTTGCAGCACTGTCGTGTCCGCGAACCAGAGATGGTTGGCGTTGACCGACAGGCGCTTGGTCGGCGTGATATCGAAATCGCCGCCGATCCCGATCAACGCGGTACCGGGGTTGTTGAAGTTGGACTGACCCTCTTCCTTCGACGACCGCAAATCATTGAGGATCCCGTTGCGCCCGCTGATCGCGATCGCGCGCCCACCGCCGGCAAAGGGGATCGACTGGCGGATCCAGTAGCTTGTGTCGGCGCCCGCGAAGATCGGGTTTTCGAGGATGGCGTCGAAGCCGGTTTCGACATTGTCGTAAGGGTGTTTGTCGCCGCTCGCATAGAGGCCGGAGAGGCGAAAGCGCATCCAGTCATGGTCGTAGCTGAGTTCGGCCGCGCCGAAATAGGCCCTGATCTGCGCCGGGCGGCTGGTGAAGAAGCTGTTCCGATCCTGCCCGAGCGCACCATAGACCGAGGCGGTCAGGTTGAGCCGGCCGATATGCCCGTCGGCATTATAGCCCAGATAGACGACGTCATAATTCCGTCCGCGCAGATCGCCGAGCAGGGCAGGGCGCACCGGGAAGCCATTATCGTCGATCTGGACCCGATGGCTTTCGCGGTTGCGGTTGTAGACGGCGGTGACCTGGCTGGTGAAGCCGGGGATCAGGAAGTCCTGGCGATAGGCGTTGGCGACGAAGACGAGATCGTCGCGTGGCCGCTGCGTGACGTCGTTCAGCCCGGAATTGGTGTCTTTCTCGAGCCGCCAGAACGCCGCCAGGTTGTACTGGAAGCGATTGTCGTCGCGGTTGCCGAACAGGCGCACGCCAAGCTGCTGGTCGTTGAACAGGAAGCCGCGGAAATCGCTCTGGAAGGGCTGGATGCCGATACGGATCGAGTCGAAGTCATAGCGGTCCGACGTGTTGCGCAGATGATAATCGACGAACGCTTCCTGCACGCCGAGGAAATGGTCGGCGCGATGGCTCGGGTCGCTGGGCTTCACCGAGAGCACGCGCTTCTCAGGCACATTTACGTAGCTGACATTGAGCGCGAGGGTCAGCTTGTATTCGATGGTTGGCGGCTTGAACGCAGTCGAGCCCTTGAACAACGAGGCGCTGGCGATGAAGGTCTGCGAGAAGACATAGCTCGCATCCTTGCCGAACACGTCAAGGCTCTGCGGCCGCTCAGTGGTCTGTACGCCGACGGGAATCGGGAAGGTCCGCGGCTCGAACACCGTATCGCTGACCGCGCTGGCGGCGAAGAACCAGTCATCGCCATGGATCGGCAGCCACGGCACCTTGGCGCGGTTGATCGGCCGGTCACCCTTCAGCGTGTTCTGATGATAGGGATCGAGCCACTTCTCCTTCACCAGCCCGAGCGACTCGATCAGGCGCCAGCGATCGGGGATCGGGATCTGATCGGTCGGGAAAGCCTCGGGCGGCGGCGGGCGGACTGCGCCGATATTATTCTGGGTGACCGTGTCGGGAAGCGGATGGTTGAAGCCCGGACGGCGGCGGCCCTCGATCGACTCGACGGGGGATTTCTCCTCCTTGCGGGGCGGCTCGGGCTGGGCGGGTGCTTCTGTTTGTGGTGCTGGTGCCGGCGCCGTGGGCGCGACCTGGCCGGCGACGCTGGCCAGCAGGTACAAGGGCGAGAGGAGGGGGGTCACAAGCCCAAACCCCGTCCGTCACCCCGGACTTGTTCCCGGGTCCATCGTGCCGCAAACCAAGGCGTCTCGGCTCTCGCGGCACGATGGATGCCGGAACAAGTCCGGCATGACGGTGATGGATGTGTCACAGCCCTAAAGCCCCGCACAAACATTCTGGTCGCTCGTATCGAGGAACGGCGCGAACGGGCAGTTGATGTAGCGCAGCCGCACCTTCGCATCGCCGAGATCGACGACGATCTGGTCGGCCCGCATCGCGAGCGGCGCGTTGCCGACGCCGCCAACGCGGATGCCGCCATTGTTCAGCCCGAGAAAGCTGATCATGTCGTCCTGGTCGATGCCGTCGCCCGAAACGCCGATCCCGCCAACGAGCACATTGCCGCGATAGACCGGGACCGAGCCCGGAAAGATCTGGATGCCGTTCTGCAGCCGGTTCTGCCCCGCTGCTGCATCGGGGATGAAGGTGCAGCGCGCCGGTGTGTCCGTGCCGCTGGCACCGGTGACGAAAGCGAGATGCTGCCCGAGATTGGAGAGGACCAGCGCCGATTGCAGCCCGGTGGAGAAGGGATTGAACTGAGCGATCGGCCGCGAGAACGGCCCGTTGGGGCGGCCGATCTCGCCATCGGGAAAATAGGGCCGCGAGAGATTGCCGCCCGAACGATCGGCAAAGGCGAAAGCGCCGGTCAGCGCACTCGGATCGTGCAGGAACGTGCGTGCGGCGGGCACGAAGTTGCGCACGTCAGCGCTCGGGTCACCGGTGAGCTGTGTCGCGGTGTGGCTGCTCGAGAAGAAGGCGGCGGTCCGCGCCTTTTGCAGCGACACGTCAGTGCCGAAGATTGGCGCATCGGGCGAGCGGACAATGCCGAGCACGGCACCACGCGTGTCGACCATCGAGATGCTGACCTGCGCCCGGCTGTCGAGCGGCTGGCGGATCTGCGCCCGCGCGCGGCTCATCACCCGGAACGCCTCTTCGAGGATCGCGGTGACCTCGGCTGCGGTGAGCGGCTGGGTGATGTCCGCGCTGTCAGTGCCGGCGCGGATCGGGAAGCGGTCGGTCCCCGATCCGTTGGTCAGGACGAAGGCGTCGCGATTGGAGAATTCGGCGGCCGTCGAGGCGCGGATGCCCGAGGCCTCGCTGCCATAGGCGGTGCCGGCAAGGATGGCCGCCGGAGAGAAATAGCCCCGCACCATGACGAGGCTGCCGAGCGCCGGGTCAGTCGCCGCATAGCTTGGAGTCCCCGTGGCGAGCAGCCCGGTATAAGCCGCGTCGGAATAGCGGAGTTGCGTACCGTCGACATAGATCCGGTCGGCGCGGACAGCGGTCGGTGCTTCGAACCCGACCGTGCCGGCCAGCGCGATCGCCTCTTCGGGATCGGTGTCGGTGTCGAGCACATTGGGATCGAACCCGTAAACCCCGTCGGCCATCACCCCGATGCCGCCGACAATCACCCCGTTCTTGTAGAGCGGGAAACCGCCAGGGTCGGCGGCGAGGCCCAGTGGCGAGCGTTTAGGTCCGATCAGCGCGGTCGCGCCGCTGCCGACATAGCGCGACGAGAGGTCGGAGCAGGGGAGTTGGCTGAACTGCACCCCGAACAACGGCCCGCTTTCGAGCCCGGCGGTCGAGGGCGCGGGCGGGAAATGCGGCTGAACGATCATGCTCGCGGTGCGGGTCGAAAAGGCATTGCCGCCGCTGGAGAGGTATGCGCCCGTCACCGCCTTGGCGATCGCGCCGGCTTCGGCGGGGATGGTCAGGTTCTGCGCGTCGATATTGGCGCCGTTCGGAGCAGGCGAGGTCGTCGCGTTCGCGGCGGCCCCGGTCATGCGGAATACCGCGAGCACATTGCCGACCCGGTCGACCACTGCGATCACCGCAGGAAGGTGCCGGGCGGTCGCCTCGGCAGCGGCGCGGGCGATGACGGACTGGACATCGGCGATGCTGAGCGCCTCGGCGGCGGGAACAGCGTAGAGCGTCGTCGGTCCCGGTGCGGGCGCTGGCGTAGGGGTGGGCGTGCTGCCGCCACCCGAGCCGCCGCCACTGCACCCGGCAAGGATCAGCGCGCTGCCCGCCAGTAGGCCGGTGAGGCGTCTTGCCGCACTCATCGCAGCGCCCGGATGCTACGCACCGCTTCGCCGAGTGAGGCGCGGAAATCGGCGGGGCGATAGCCGTTCGGTTCCTTCACCGCCGCGTAGGCGCGGTTGATGTTGGCGCGGATGCCGGCCGCAGCGCCGATCGTGATCCTTTTCTCCTTCACCAGCGCGTTGAGCAGGGTGTCGATCGCCATCACGCCCTGCACCGATCCCTCATAATCAGTGAAGCGCGGGGTGAGGGCAGGGCCGGCGATGCTGTCCACCATCGCAAAGGCGGTGTCGCCATTGCCGCTGGTCCCTGACAGCGCCGAAGCCAGCGCCGTCGCGGTCGCGGCAAGTCGGCCGCCAGCCGCCACCGCAGCCCCACGGTCCCGCGCCAGCGCGGCGTGAAAGGCACGGCTGTCGCTGTCGAGGCGGGCTGCCATGCCCGGCGCGGCCACCTTCGCGGCGGCGGCGAGGAGGATCATATTCTCGTCGTTGAAAGGCGGCATGCCCGCTGGGATCGGCCGGCCGGGGTTGCTCTCCCAGGTCCGGGTGCGGTCCTCGCCGTCATAAATGCGGCGGTGGCAGCTATGGCAGTCGAAGAAGTAGAATTCGGGGAAGGCGCCCTCGGTGCCTTTGGGCGTGCCGTAGAGCGTCAGCATCCGGTTGACCGCCATTGCCTGGCCGACGGCCCACATCCGGACGCTGTCGGTACGGCCCTTGCGCTGGATGTAGTCGGCGTCTTCGTCGTGATGTTGCTGGAGCGTCGAGAACAGGTCGAGCTCGAACGAGATGCGGGGATGGCCGGCGGCCATCATCCGGTGGGTGACGAACTGGCCGGGCTTGTTGCTGCCGAAATGGCAATCGAGACATACCGCGGCGCGAGCCGCCGGGCGATCAAGTGGCGTCATGCCGCGCGCGACATTGGCGGCATGGCTCGCCCCGACGGTGTAATGCGAGGCGATCCAGCTCGATGCAGCGCCGTGACACGCCTCGCAGCCGACGCCGTCGGTAGCGAGGAAGCGCTCACCAGTCTGTCCACCGGTGGGGGTGGTGTGGCAGCCGAGACAGGCCGGCGCGCTGGTCGGATCGCCGAGACCAAGCGTTGCGGTGATCTGGCGGGCGCGGGCATAGGAGAGGACAGTGAAGGCGCGGCTGTGCGCTCCGCCCGGCGTGGAGGGTTCCTGCCAGCGCATCAGCTCGTCCTGGCGAACCACGGCGCCGTCAGCCTCCATACGGCCATGGCAGGTGGTGCCGGCGCAGCTGGCGACGCCCTCAAAGCCACCGGAGCGTGGCGCCGGGTCGGCGCGGAGTGCGGTCGGGCCTGCAATCAGGGCGACCGCCAGCAGCAACAGCGCGCCGAGGCCCGTCGCAATCGTGCGGACCCTCGATCCGTCGGTGCGGCCCCCCGCTGGCATGCAGATCATCCCCTTAAGGCGTCAGCGGATTGTGCCCGAAAGAGCCCCGCCCGAATAGTGCCAAACCAGTCTGCGTATAGGACAGATACGAACGCTAGCGCCGCCGGATTACCAGATTACGAATCTCGGTCATATCTTCCATCGCAAAGCGGATGCCCTCGCGGCCGAGCCCGGAATCCTTGACGCCGCCATAGGGCATATTGTCGACCCGGTAGCTCGGCACATCGTTGATCACGACGCCGCCGACCTCAAGCCGGTCCCACGCATCGAACATCTTGAACAGGTCACGGGTGAAGATGCCCGCCTGCAGCCCGAACTTGCTGTCATTCACTTCCTCAAGGGCCGCATTGAAGTCACTGAATTTACTCAGTAATGCGACGGGACCGAACGCTTCCTCGCGATAGACGGCGGATGACCGGTCGACCTGGTCGAGCAAGGTAGCCTCGAGCATCGCGCCATCGCGCTTGCCACCGCAGAGCAGCGTTGCACCGCCCGAAACCGCCTGCTGGATCCAGCCATCAAGCCGCCGCGCCTCGCCTTCGGAGATCATCGGGCCGATAAAGGTGTTGCGGTCCTTGGGGTCGCCGGCGACCAGCGTCTTCGTCCGGGCGACGAGCATGTCACGGAACCGGTCATAGACCACCTCATGGATGATGATCCGCTGCACGCCGATGCAGCTCTGGCCCGACTGGTAGAAGGCGCCGAAGATGATCCGCTCCAGCGCGTCGTCGAGATCGGCATCCTGATCGACGATCACCGCTGCATTGCCGCCGAGTTCGAGCACGACCTTCTTCTTGCCCGCCCTGGCCTTGAGGTCCCAGCCGACGCCTGGCGATCCGGTGAAGCTCAGCAGCTTCAGCCTCTCGTCCTCGGTGAACAGGTCAGCGCCTTCGCGGTGGGCGGGGAGGATCGAGAAGGCACCCTCGGGCAGGTCAGTCTCGGCCAGCACTTCGCCGATGATGATCGCGCCGAGCGGGGTGCGGCTGGCGGGCTTAATCACGAACGGGCAGCCGACGGCGAGCGCGGGCGCGATCTTGTGCGCAGCGAGGTTGAGCGGGAAGTTGAAGGGCGAGATGAACGAGCAGGGGCCGATCGGCACGCGCTTCCAGATGCCCTGATAGCCCTTGGCGCGCGGCGCGATATCGAGCGGCTGGACTTCGCCCGTCATCCGCACCGATTCCTCCGCGGCGATGCGGAACGTGTCGATCAGGCGGCCGACCTCGCCCTCGCTGTCCTTGATCGGCTTCCCCGCCTCGACGCACAGCGCATAGGCCAGTTCGTCGAAGCGTTGCTTGAAGCGGTCGACGCAGTGCTGGAGCACCGCCTGACGTTCGTAGCTGGCCATGCGGGCCATTGGCTCGGCGGCGCGGACGGCGCCGGCGATACCTTCGTTGATAATCGCGGCATCAGCCTGGGCGACGCGGAAGGCGACCGCGCCGGTGAATTTGTCGATGACTTCGAGATCAGTGTTAGGTTGAGCCGCTTTGTTGTTGAGATATAGCGGATAAATCGGCTTGAGCTGGGTCATGAGGAATCCTTACAAGCCACGGTCACACCGCCGCGCTCAGTTCCTTGATCTCGTGGTTCAGGATCCGGTCGTTGTCACCATAATCCACTGGGCAATCGATCAGATGCACCCCGGGCGCGTTCAGCGTCTGCCGGAGCAGGTCCGGCAGATGCGCCGCACTTTCCACCCGGTGCCCGAACGCGCCGTAAGCCTCGGCATATTTGACGAAGTCCGGGTTGCCATAGGTCAGCCCGAAATCCGCGAAACCCATATTGGCCTGCTTCCAGCGGATCATGCCGTAGCTGCCGTCGTTGAGGATCAGCACGGTGATGTTGAGCTTCAGGCGAACCGCAGTCTCCATCTCCTGGCTGTTCATCATGAAACCGCCATCGCCGCAGATCGCCATCACCTTGCGGCCGGGATAAACCATCGCCGATGCCATGGCTGAGGGCAGGCCGGCACCCATCGTCGCCAGCGCATTGTCGAGCAGCACGGTGTTCTGCTGGCGCGCAGCATAATTGCGGGCGAACCAGATCTTGTAGACGCCATTGTCGAGCGCGATGATCCCGTCGCTCGGCATTGCGGCGCGCACCTCGCGGACAAGGTTGGCCGGGAAGATCGGGAAGCGCTGGTCGGTGTCGAGCGAGGCGGTATGGGCGACTTCCGCCTCGCGCGCGCGGTGCATCGCTTCGAACGACCAGCCGGCGGAGGGGACGATATCCTCCTTCATCTGCCAGATGGCGTTGGCGATATCGCCGATCACCTCGATGCCGGGGAAATAGACCGGATCGACTTCGGCCGAGCGGCTTGAGACATGGATGACCTCGGCGCCGCCAGGCTTCATGAAGAAGGGCGGCTTCTCGATGACGTCATGGCCGATATTGACGATCAGGTCCGCCGACTCGATCGCGCGGTGGACGAAGTCGCCCGCGGAGAGCGCGGCGCACCCGAGGAACTTTGGATGCTTCTCGTCGATCACACCCTTGCCGAGTTGCGTGGTTACGAAGGGAATGCCAGTTTTTTCAACAAACTGCAGGAGCATCCTGCCAGTCATTTTTCGGTTCGCGCCAGCCCCGATCACCAGCACCGGTGCTTTCGCCGCCTCCAGGCGCGAGACTGCGGCGCGCACTGCCTTGGGATCGGCCGAGGGGCGGCGGCACAGGCTTGCCTTGATCGGCAGCGTGTCGGTCTGCTCGTCAGCCACGTCCTCGGGGAATTCGAGATGCGTGGCCCCGGGCTTCTCCTCCTCGGCGAGGCGGAAGCATTCGCGCACCCGGCTCGGGATATTGTCGGCGCTGGCGAGCTGGCGGGTATATTTGGTGATCGGCCCCATCATCGCGACGACGTCGAGGATCTGGAAACGGCCCTGTTTGGATTTCTTGATCGGTTTCTGCCCAGTCACCATCAGGATTGGCATGCCGCCCAGCGTGGCATAGGCTGCGGCCGTGACCAGATTGGTCGCGCCTGGGCCGAGCGTCGCCAGGCACACGCCGGTCTTGCCGGTGTGACGTCCATAGGTTGCCGCCATGAACCCCGCGCCCTGTTCGTGGCGGGTCAGGATCAGCTTGATCGAGGAGCGCGACAGGCTGTCGAGGAAATCGAGATTCTCCTCGCCGGGCACGCCGAAGACATATTCGACGCTTTCCTGTTCAAGGCATTTGATGAAGACGTCCGAGGCTTTCATAGCTCGTTTCCCCCTGTCGCTGGAACTGTCGGTTGGAACATCAGAAAGCGACCTGGCCCGAGCCGACTCTGCGGGACGACTTGCCCCCGCGAAATAGTGTATTCTCACCGCAATAGAAAGCCGCGACTCGAAGCGGCAGGTCGCACCAGTCTGCGTTGAACGGTGATCTGGAGAGGACCCGGAAATGGCAATGACCGACCATGTCGACTTGGCGACATTCATGGAGGGCGTGAAAAAGCGCAACCCCGGGCAGTCTGAATTTGTTCAGGCTGTTCAAGAAGTGGCGCAGGATATCTACGAGTTCATCGCAGATAAGGAAGAATATCACCACTATCAGATCCTGCGCCGCATCGCCGAGCCGGACCGGATCATCTCGTTCCGCGTCTGCTGGGAGGACGACAAGAACAATATCCGCGTCCAGCGCGGCTGGCGGGTGCAGAACAACAATGCGATCGGGCCCTATAAGGGCGGCATTCGCTTCCACCCCTCGGTTACCGAGAGCGTGCTCAAATTCCTGGCCTTCGAACAGACCTTCAAGAATGCGCTGACCGGGTTGCCGATGGGCGGCGGCAAGGGCGGATCGAACTTCAATCCCAAGGGCAAGAGCGATCACGAGGTGATGCGCTTCTGCCAGAGCTTCATGACCGAGCTCTACCGCCATGTCGGTGCTGACGTCGATGTGCCGGCGGGCGATATCGGCGTGGGTGGGCGCGAGATCGGCTATATGTTCGGCCAGTACAAGCGCATCACCAACCAGTTCACCGGCGTGCTGACCGGCAAGGGCCTTGAATATGGCGGCTCGCTGATCCGCACCGAGGCGACCGGTTATGGCGCGGTCTATTTCCTCCAGAACATGCTCAAGACCAAAGGCACCGATCTGGAGGGCAAGACCGCGGTGATCTCGGGTTCGGGCAATGTCGCCACCCATGCCGCGGAGAAGATAACCCAGCTCGGCGGCAAGGTGCTGACGCTTTCGGACAGCGAGGGCTTTGTCCATGATCCCGATGGCATCAACCAGGAGAAGATCGACTGGGTGAAGGCGCACAAGACGCGGCGGCGTGGTCGCATCTCCGATTATACCAATGAATTCAAAGGCGCGACCTTCCATGCCGGCATGACGCCATGGGGCGTTCATTGCGATGTCGCCTTGCCCTGCGCGACCCAGAACGAGCTGCTCGGCATGGATGCGCGCGCGCTGATCGCGGGTGGGTGCATCGCGGTCGCTGAGGGCGCGAACATGCCGACCAATCTTGAGGGTGTGCACATCTTCAAGGAAGCGAAGATCCTGTTCGCGCCGGGCAAGGCGGCCAATGCCGGCGGGGTCGCTGTGTCGGGGCTCGAGATGAGCCAGAACAGCGAGCGCCGCGCCTGGAAGGAGGCTGAGCTGCAACAGCTGCTGCTTGATATCATGGCGGGCATCCATGATCGCTGCGTCGCCTATGGCCGGACCGATGACGGCTATGTCGACTATGTGAAGGGCGCGAACATCGCTGGTTTCAAGAAGGTGGCTGACGCGATGCTGGCGTTCGGGGTGGTCTGATCGGCGGGCG